>VFQN01000064.1_pt1 | contig 251559 bp, 256 predicted proteins | sample 3512371 | NCBI WGS metagenome assembly VFQN01 (sample SAMN10412370, study PRJNA504923) | tailings metagenome | isolation source: Replicate 2 from Balatoc abandoned mine | place: Philippines: Itogon, Benguet | collected 2017-08-28
TTTTTTTATCCCATTCCTAAAATAAATAATTAATATTTTGACTAACAAATTACCTAGAGGACCTCAATCTATTGATTTTGCAATAATTCTCTGAGCCCTCTGAGCCTCCTCGGTGTTCACTGTGGTAAAAAAATGTGATTGAAATAGGTACTCTTATTTCAGGATTGTATAAAATGTCTCGTCCTGAAATAGGTTGACACTTAAAATGTCAACAAAATGAATTCAAAACAAAAAAAATATCTTCTCATTTATATTCGGGATAAATACTAATTTCGGCTATTAAATTTTATTTATGAATTATTGGTTAGTAAAATCAGAACCCTTTAAATACAGTTGGGATAAGTTTGAAGCAGATGGTAAAACATTTTGGGATGGGGTTAGAAATTACCAGGCTCGAAATAATTTAAAGGCTATGAAAAAAGGTGATTTAGTACTTTTTTATCATAGTAATGAAGGTATGGAGGTAGTTGGTATTGCTAAGGTTTTAAAAGAAGCTTATCAAGATCCTACTACGGAGGATGAACGTTGGGTTGTGGTTGATTTAAAAGCGCATAAAAAATTGAAAAATCCTGTTAGTTTAGCTACCATGAAAAGCATTCCAGAGCTTGCCCAAATTGCTTTAATTAGGCAAGGACGATTGTCAGTTATGCCATTAAAAGCAGAAGAGTTTGATAAAATTTTAGAACTTTCTGAATAATTTTAATTTTCTGTTTAATTTTGAAGCCACTCATGAATTATCCTGATAACGAATCTAAAATCCTTTTAAATGATCAAAAAATCAATTTAATTTTAAATCGATTTGCTCATCAGTTACATGAAAATCACCTAAACTTTGAAGATACTGCCATAATTGGTTTGCAGCCTAGAGGGGTTGAGTTATCAAGGAGGATCTATAAAATTATTACTCAAATTTCCGGCAATCCTCAAATTTTATACGGTGAACTGGATACTACTTTTTATAGGGATGATTTTAGAAGAAATGAGGAACCTCTTAAACCAAATTCAAATAAAATTGACTTTATCATTGAAAAAAGAAAAGTGGTTTTAATTGATGATGTGCTTTATACGGGACGTTCTGTTAGGGCTGCTTTAGACGCACTAACTGCTTATGGTCGTCCGGCTAGCGTTGAGTTATTGTGTTTAATTGATCGAAGATATAGCCGCGAATTACCCATAGAAGCTGATTATGTTGGAGTAGAAGTAGATACCAGAGCTAACCATAAAGTTAAAGTAATGTGGGATAGCGAGGATAAAGACAATAAGGTATTATTAACACATATTTAAAATGAGCAGATTAAGCAGCAGGCATTTATTAGGTATAAAAGATATTCCTGAAAATGATATTAATTTAATATTTGAAACTGCCGATAATTTTAAGGAAGTAATTAATCGCCCCATTAAAAAAGTTCCTTCTCTTAGAGATATTACTATTGCAAATCTGTTTTTTGAAAATTCAACTCGCACAAGAGTTTCTTTTGAATTGGCTGAAAAAAGATTATCAGCCGATATTATCAATTTCTCTTCTTCGTCTAGTTCAGTATCTAAAGGCGAAACTTTAATTGATACCGTTAATAATATTTTGGCAATGAAAGTAGATATGGTGGTTATGCGCCATCCTTTACCTGGAGCTGGAATATTTTTAAGTAAAAAGGTAAAAGCCCAAATAATTAATGCTGGCGATGGAACCCATGAACATCCAACCCAAGCTTTATTAGATGCTTATTCTATTCGAGAAAAATTGGGTGATATTAGCGGTAAAAAAATTGCGATAGTTGGGGATATTTTACACTCAAGAGTAGCCCTTTCAAATATTTTTTGTTTGCAAAAATTAGGGGCGGAGGTTATGGTCTGCGGTCCTAGTACGCTTATTCCGAAATACATTGAAAACCTAGGGGTAAAAGTAGAATATAATTTAAAGAAAGCTTTAGAATGGTGTGATGTAGCCAATATGCTTAGAATACAATTGGAACGTCAAGATACCCGTTATTTCCCATCACTTAGAGAATATACCTTACAATATGGGGTAAGTTTAGATATTCTAAAAAATCTAAATAAAGAAATTGTTATTATGCACCCGGGTCCGATTAACCGAGGCGTTGAGATTAGTTCAGAGGTTGCAGATAGCCATCAATCTATTATTCTTCAACAAGTAGAAAACGGTGTTGCGGTGCGTATGGCTGTTTTATATCTCCTTGCGGGGATGGTATAATGCAGAAAACAGAACGAGAACGAGAACGGAGGCATTGAATAAATTTAATTACAAACTTCCAAATCTATACACCCTCAAATGCCCCAAAGGTCACAAAAGTCCCTATTTTCAGAAATGAGAACAATAACGGAGGCATTGAATAAATTTAATAACAAACTTCCAAACTGAAGCAGCCGAATTTTTAGGCCAGCAGAATGCCCCCAACAGCGAAGCGCCAACATTTAAGAACGAAGCCGTTATTAAAGAATTATTAAACTAAACTTATAAACCTCTAAACCCCCAAACATCTCTCAATAAAACTTCCTAATCCCAATTATTTCATTAACCTCTTTAATGGTTTTAGAAGCGCTTTCTCGTGCTTTTTCAGCCCCCATTTTAGCTACTTTAGCTAAATAGTCATGATCATTGTCAATATCTAGGATTCTTTGTCTTATAGGCTCTACAAATTGGATCATTTGATCAGCAATGGCCATTTTAAAATCGCCGTAACGGATGCTGCAATTATTATAAGCATTTTCAAAATGCTGAATCATGTCTTCTGTTCCTACTAATTTTAATAAATCAAAGAGGTTTTGTACGGGTTCTGGTTTAACCTGGTTTATATCAGTGGGACCAGCATCCGTAACTGCTTTTTTCATTTTTTTACGAATAGAATCAGCATCATCTCTTAAAAATATAGCAGTTTGTTCTCCATTAGATTTACTCATTTTTCCAGCTCCATCTAAGCCAGGCACTTTCACCAAATTTTCTCCAAAATTAAAAGATGTTGGTAAAGGGAAATATTCAGTTTGATATAAATGATTAAATCTTTGCGCAAAATTCCGAGTCATTTCTAAATGCTGCTCCTGATCTTTTCCCACCGGGACTTTCAAAGCCTTGTGAATAATAATATCAGCAGCCATTAATACGGGGTATGTTAAAAGTCCAGCATTAACATTATTAGGTTGAGTTCTAACTTTATCCTTAAAAGAGGTTACTCGTTCCAACTCACCCAAATAAGCATTCATATTTAAAAATAAATAAAGCTGCGAAATTTCAGGGACATCACTTTGAATGTATACGGTAGAATTTTCAGGATCTATTCCACAAGCTAAATATTCAACCAATACTTGTTTTACACTTTGATGTAAATCTTGTGGAGTTGGATGAGTAGTTAATGAATGTAAATCAGCAATAAAAAAATAGCAATTATTTTCTTGCTGCATTTTTATGAAATTTTTTACTGCGCCAAAATAATTACCTAAATGAAGATTTCCTGTTGATCGAATTCCGCTAACTACAATATCCATGGCACGAAATTAATTAAATCTATTTTTAAATTTTAATCACCCTTAAACTAATTTTCTAAAAATTCAATTTCATATTTTTTAAGTTCAGGCAGAATAATTTCATAAAAATCTTTACCAAATGGAATGCATAAACCTTTATTTAGAAATTTTCCTTTTATTATTTGAGCAGCAACTATGGCAAGTGGCAAGCCTACTGTTTTAGCCATTGCAGTGTATTTTGAGTCGTCGCCATAAACACTTAATGAACTGGTTTTTTTAAAACGCTTTCCTTCTAATTCATAATGCAACTCATGGTACATTACCACATGGTCACTTTCATTTTTATTTAATTTCCATTTTTCTTCTAAAAGATTCTGTAAAATTTTTGCAGGGCTTTTTTTCCCTTGCGGGATGTTTAAATCTGAGAATAATCCAAGCCATTCTAAGGCTTCAATGCTTTGTTTTGTGTAACCTAAATTCAAAAGAAAATCAACAGGTTTGATACCCTCAGGTAAAAATGAAGCACTGAATTGGGCGTAAGTAAAGTCTTTCGGAAAATCCATTAAAAAACTATCATCGGTTAATCCCAGATCAATAATGGCGGCCCATTTTTCACAAAATCCCTCTCTTCTTAAGGTCCCCCTTAAAATACTTTCTATATCTTTTAAACCATAGGCTTCCAAATAATGTAATGAATCTCTATTTGCATAAGCATCAAATTTTCCTTCAGATTCTATTTCAATGGTTCTAATTTGTTTAAATAATCTGGAATAGGGTATAAATCTTAATTTAGAATTTTCTATATATTTTGCTGTTCCTTGTCCGGCTAATACTACATTCCTCGGATTCCAAGTAAACTTATACTTCCACGGATTATCATCATTTTGATCAATTTGAGCTAAACCACCGCAAAAGGAAAATAAAGATTTTATTTTTCCGCCTCTTTGGTTAATTTCATCAAGCATTTTAGAAATACTGATATGATCAATACCTGGATCTAAGCCTAATTCGCCTATAAAACTTAAGCCTTTATGAGAAATTTCATTTTTTAGTTGATTGATTTCATCACTTATATAAGAAGCATTAATAAAGTTTTTTCCATGTTTAAGGGCATCTTTAGCAGCTAAAATATGAAATTGTGGGGGCAGCAATGAAATAACCAAATCAGAATTTTGAATTAACTCAGACCTCTTTTGATCATTGGTTATATCTAGTTCTATTGCACATGCCCAGTCTTGATTTAAGGTTAATTCTTTTGCAGCCTCAAATGAAAAATCTGCAATAATTAAATTTATTTCTAATTGTTTAATATTATCGCTAAAATATCGGGTAATCCACGCTGCTGATTTACCTGCACCTAATAATAAAATATTTTTTTTCATTCTGTTTTTTTGATTAGCCCAAACAATTCCCGATTATAGTGAATTATTAATTTAAATAAAGTATTTTTTCAAGATTAATTGAATGCTTAATCATATAAAATGAGTAAAATCATAATTAATAGTGAATTGGAAGTTTTTGACCAAAATCAAGATCAATTCAAACAATTAGAATCTTTAATTTTCAAAGCAGAGAACAATTTAAAAAACGCTTATGCTCCTTATTCTAATTTTTTAGTTTCATGTGCTATTGAGTTGGATAATGGCGAAACTGTTTTTGGTACCAATCAAGAAAATGCCGCATATCCAAGCGGATTATGTGCAGAGCGTGTTGCTTTATTTCATGTTGGCAGTAATTATCCCGCAAGGAAAATAAAAAGAATGTTAATTGTAGCACTTTCAGAAAATGTAAAAATTGAATCGCCTATTTTTAGCTGCGGAGCTTGTTTACAAGTAATGAAAGAAAGTGAAGACCGAAATGGCTCTGAATACGAGATATTTTTGAAAATTGCGGGTGAAAATCAATTATTGTATAAGGCCCTTGGGGTTAAAACTTTTTTGCCTTTTTCTTTTGGAAAAGATATGTTAATTAAAGAATAATTTTAATTTTTGTAAATTGCCCTATGGAAATTGGTAAAGAAATTAATCAAGGTAAGTTTAAATCGGAATGGCAAAAGGTAAATTTAAACATTCTTTTTACCTCTTATTGGATTCAAAATCAGGTGAAAGAGATTTTGAAAGATTATGATTTAACCAATCAGCAATTTAATGTTTTAAGAATTTTAAGAGGAGCATATCCTAATCCATTAAGCAATACCATTATCAGAAATCGAATGTTGGATAAAATGAGTGATGTTTCTCGAATTTTAGTCCGACTGCAAGAAAAAGAATTAATTATTAAACAAGATAATGGGAAGGATCGCAGAGCCTCTGATATTACCATTAGTCCTAAAGGTTTAAAACTGCTTGAATCTATTGATGTTAAAGAAACAGAGTTGGAAGGTATTTCTAAAAATTTAAGTGAAGAAGAGGCCCGTTTATTAAATAATTTATGCGATAAATTGAGAGATAAAAAATAATTTATTGATAAATAATTGAATTATTTAATAATAATTCTTCCTCATTTTTTAACTCCATTCTTATTCTATACTCGGCTGGGAAATAGTTATTACTTCGTTTATCCATTTTTTTGATCGGACCCAAATTTACATTTTTATAACTCATAATTGCCCAGCCATTATTCCAATTTTCATCAAATACCGGCTCACCTTTTAAGTATTTTAGTGCATTAGAAATTTGAAGTTCATATTTGGGTAAATCTTCAATAAAATCAGGAATCATGCATTGTTCAAAACTTGGGTTTAAATTAGAATCCAACCAAATTCCAGCATTAATAAAATAAATTCCGCTGTTTAATAATTGATTAAAAATTTCTTTTTTTCCTTGCGGGATAAAAATTTGCAAATCCTTAGACTCTAATAATTCGTAAGATTTTGGCGCTTTAATATTTTTTAATTTTGAATTTTTAAATGCTTTGAATTCTGTTTTATTTTTATGAGAACTTAGATTCTTCTGGGTTAATTTTCCTAAAGCAATATAAAATCCTTCACCAAAATTTTCTTGTGCTAAAAAAGCATATCCCTGGCCCTTTTTGATCATTCCATAGGTTAGTAGCTCATCCATGTTTTGCCATTCTAATTGGAATTCTTGTTCCATCCAAAGCAGTTGTTCTTCATTTTCTGCTGGATTATAGGTGCAGGTGGAATAAATTAAATATCCATTTTCATTTAATTGAGTAATAATATCAGCAATTATCCTTTTTTGCCTTAGTTCACATAGATGAGTATTTTCTTCGCTCCATTCATTAATTGAGTCGGGATCTTTTCTAAATAATCCTTCACCTGAGCATGGAGCATCAATTAAAATTAAATCGAAATTAACTCTTGATTTAGCAATTTTTTTAGGATCAGAATTAGAAACTAGAACATTGTTACAACCCCATTTTATGCAATTTTCTTTTAAAATTTTCGCTCGTGTGGCAATTACTTCATTACTTATTAATAATCCATTATTTGCCAGCCAATCGCTTAATATCAATGATTTTCCGCCGGGTGCTGCGCATAAATCAAGAGCCAGAAAATCTTTATTTAATTCAATTTTTTCTAAGACTTTTTCTAAAATCATAGAAGAGGCTTCTTGGGCATAATAAACTCCAGCATGGTATAGCGGGTCTAATGTAAATATAGGTCTTTTATCTAAAAACCTTCCATTATTATTCCAATCAATCACTTTTCCGTTGAATTGGATATTGGGGTTTAATTTTTTCGAATTTATTCTGATAGAAACTGGAGCTTGGGTATTGGATATCGAATGGATAAGTTTATTAGCCTCATCAGGATAATTTTTATTAATTCTTTCTAAAAAAGCTTGAGGTAAATTCATAAACTTACAAAAATATAATCAAATCCTATTAGTTTTGCATGAATGAGAATCAAATCTGTATTAGCAAAACCTATTGCCAAATATATAGTTTCTAAAACTCAAAAATGGGCAAATAATCCGCATAAAGTTCAAAAAGAAACTTTTACATATTTAATGGGTGTTTTGAGTCAAACAGAATTTGGTAAGGCTCATAATATTAAAGCGAATACCACTTATTCAGAATTTAAGAAAAATATCCCCGTAAGGGATTATGAAGGCTTGAAATATTGGTTTGATAAAGTTGCCAATGGAGAGCCTAATATTTTATGGAAAGATAAACCTTTGTATTTGGCAAAAACTTCAGGTACAACAAGCGGTGTTAAATATATTCCTATTACAAAAGATTCTATTGGCAATCATATAAATTCTGCCAGAAACGCATTATTAACTTATATCCATAAAAGTCAAAATTCAGAATTTGTAGATGGTAAATTGATTTTTTTATCAGGCTCTCCAGAATTAGACATTAAAAATGGAATTTATACAGGTCGATTATCAGGAATTTCCAATCATCATGTCCCGGCATATTTAAAAAGAAACCAAGTTCCTAGTTGGGAAACCAATTGTATTGAAGATTGGGAAACTAAAGTTGATAAAATTGTAGAAGAAACTTGGGATCAAGATTTAAGATTAATTAGTGGTATTCCGCCTTGGGTTCAAATGTATTTTGATAAATTAATTCAAAAAACAGGCAAGAAAGTAGGAGATATCTTCCCGAATTTACAAGTATTTGTTTACGGTGGGGTAAACTTTGAACCCTATCGAAATAAAATAGAAAAAAGCATAGGAAGGCCCATTGATACCGTAGAATTATTTCCTGCTTCAGAAGGCTTTTTTGCTTATCAAGATGCGGAGCCTGGTGAGGGTTTATTATTGCTTTTAAATGATGGAATATTTTATGAATTTATTCCTGCCGAAGAATATTTTAATGAGAATCCGACAAGAATAAGCATAGAAGATGTTGAGTTGAATAAAAATTACGCCTTAATAATTAATTCTAATGCAGGTTTATGGGGATATTCAATAGGTGATACCGTAAAATTTGTTTCCAAAAATCCATATAGGGTAGTAGTTAGTGGACGAATTAAACATTATATATCTGCTTTTGGGGAGCATGTGATTGGCGAAGAGGTTGATTATGCTATGTTAAAAGCGGTTGAAAAATTTGGCGTGGATGTAGTGGAGTTTACTGTTGCTCCCTTTGTTAGCGAAGATAAGGGTAAAAGTTTTCACGAATGGTTTATTGAATTTGGAGAAAGAAAACCTCAAGATTTAAGGGCCTTTGCAAATTTCTTGGATTTAAAAATGCAAGAAAAAAATATTTATTATAGAGACTTAATTGAAGGTAGTATCTTATTGCCTTTACAAATTAAAGAGTTGAGTAAAGGCAGTTTTATTCAATACATGAAAAGTAAAGGAAAATTAGGTGGGCAAAACAAAGTACCTCGATTAAGTAATGATAGAAATATGGTAAATGATATATTATCTCTTCAATCTTAATTTATCGGATCTCAAATCGATTTCCCATAAAATGGATTTGATATATTTCTTTGTTGTCATTGTCGAAACAGCTAATAACATATCCTGATTCTGGTATGCGGATATGTAAGGTTTTTTCACTGTTTTCAGGCTTATTTAAATAGTCTTCTTCCAATTTTTTCATTTCCCGCAAGGGTAAAATATCTCTTGCTAAATCAAAATAATTAATGGGTCCACTAAACACCGGCCATCCCCAAAAAGCGTCGAAAACTTGACAGTCACAATTTTCACCTGAGGCTAACATAGGATCGCAAGTTCTATTTACCAAAATAATATCTCTATTAAAACTCACCGAGTAAAAAACACGTATTTGAAGCTGCAACCCTTCAATGTTTAAAACGATATAATCATTATTTAATCCACTGTAATTAATTAAATGCTGAAATCCATAAGCTGGATTTGGGGGTAAAAAATTGCAAGCAAATAATTCTGGAGCTAAATAATTAAGATAGTTTAATACAGGCCTTGTTTGGGCTTTGGTTTGAAAATTAAACCCAAATAAGAGTAAAATCGTATATAAGAAAAAACGAATTCGCATATTAAACTAATTACAAAGATTAAACCACGGGTTACATTGATAAATTAAGAAATAAAAATTTTAATTGTTAAATTTCATTTTTTTATAAAATCAATATGGAAATGCTAAAAATTTCGTTGATTTAAAAATAAGCAAAAATATGGACGAAGATAAAATAAAAGCGATAGAAGATCATTTTAAAGGAGCTTTTCATAAAGAACATCGAGATTTTTTAATAAAATTAACTCATAACGAAATCTTATTTTCTGATGAGCCCTGGTTTTTTAGTTATGATGAGGATTTATCTGAATATGAAAATTTTGTGATTCGTTGGACTAGAGAATTCAGGAATGAGTTTAATCTTAATTATTTTGTTATTGCAGATAATGGCTTAGGCGATTATCTTTTGGTTTCCGATTCTCAAGTTAATGAGGATAAACGTTTATTAATTATGTTGCATGAAATGGGGCAGATAAAAGTTTATGCTAACTCATTAGAAAATGCATTGAATTCGGAGATTAGAGAATACATGGTGGAGGATTGGATTTATCGAATTAATTCTGAATCGCATACCGAAATAAATGACAACTATGAAGAAGGAATTCTTTCTAAAGATGGACAAGAAAGTGATCCTGAATATGAATTGCGATTTAATTTAATGAATATTTATGATGAAGAAGAAACCGATCGCTCTTCTGAGTTATTATCTGGATTAGAGGAATTATTAAATAGTAATGAACCTATTCATAAAATTTGGGCATTAAGAACTTTGTCTAAAATTTATTTAAAAGGTTTTGGGCCTATACCATTAAATCATTCTAAAGCTGTTTCTTATTTATTAAGAGCTGTTGAAGAAAATGACTATATGGCAATGGCCGATTTAGCAGCTGCTTACTTTGCAGGAATAGGAGTGGAGCGTGATTTAAATAAGTCTTTATCTTTATTAGAAAAAGCCAATCAATTATCTAAAAACAATATGTTTTCTGATATCATTAGCGGAGATAAATCTAAAGGTATGTTTGAAGAATTATTGGAAATAATCAAAAAAGAAATTGAGAATCAGAAATAAAAATTCTCAATTTTTATTTAATTAGCCCAATGCCTCAATCGATTTATTGCTCCAAATTCATCGGTAACTTCAATAATTAATAATCCTTTTTTATCTAAATCAATTTCTTCAGATTTCTTATTATCACCGTATGTTTTTGTATAAATTAGTTCACCTAAAATGGAATAAATTTTAATTTCTTTAAGATTTTTTTGAGAATGGATTTTAAAAATACCCTTTGATGGGTTGGGGTATATTTCAATTGAATTTGAATTGATTTCATGTGAATTTAATATCCCGCAAGGTAAATTATTTACTCTTTTCCATATTTCATTATTTAACAAAAAGGGAACATCAACGGCATCAGGTGATTCGCCCATCCTAATCCATACTAAGTTTTGAGATGGAACAATATTTATAAATTGTCCGTTTTTGCCCATAGCGCTGTATAAATCGGTAGGGGCATCGGGAATTAATGTCCCGGGAATTACAAAGTTTACCCCTGGAACTTTATATGAATTTTTACCATTTAACCACCATAAATATCCATAACTTAAGTTATCGTTATTACTGGTATTTATCATAGCATTAAAATAATTACTATCATTCATTATTTGAGTTTGGTTCCATTTTCCTTTATTTAACATTAATAAGCCAAATCGAGCCATAGACCTTGGTGTACTATAAAACACATTATTATAACCTGATTTGATAAAAGCACCAGTAATTCCAGTGCTTAATCTTAATTGTTGATTTATGTATAAATTTAAACTTCTGCCAGTGGCTACTTCTAAAACGCTATCTAATAAGGTATATGGACCATTGTGATAAGCCCAAGTTTGTCCGGGCGGATTCTTATATTCTAAACAAGAAGGCAGGGTACAAAAGGGATCAGCTACTTCACCATCCAAACCAGAAGTCATACTTAATTGATGAACAATTTTTATTTGGCTTTCTTGATTGGCACTGGCGCTAGTCCAGCCGTTGCCTAAATATTTTGAACTGCTATCTTGAATAGATAAATAACCTTGCTCTTGTGCTAAGCCGGTCATAAATGCAGTTAAACCTTTCCCTGCACTTGCCCAATACCATTGGCTCGAACTATCAAAATTGTCGAAGTATTTTTCTAGAACAATTTTGCCATCTTTCAATAAAATAAAAGCCTTGGTTTTATTGTCACCTAAAAATTTATAAAGGCTATCAATTCGATGATCACAATAATTTAAATCAGAAGGATTGGTTTTATCCCATTGATTGTTATTGGTAGGGGGGAAGTATAGATTTTGAGCGTAAATTCCTCCTGAAAGGAAAGACAATAGTAAACTGAAGCCAAATTTTAATTTCATACTCATCTTAGATTAAAGATAAGTAAAAAGGTTTAATTAATTGTATTTTTATGATCAAACTTTTCAATAGTAAAATAGAAAATAGATCCCTTACCTAGTTCGGATTCTACCCAAATTTTGCCATTATGGTGTTCAACAATTTTTTTACAAACTGAAAGACCAATGCCATTATTACTATTATCGGGTTTTAAAGATTTGAATATTTTAAATATGGAATTTAGATGTTCAGAAGGGATACCTATTCCATTATCTTTAATACTAAATAAATAATTATCGTAATTTTCTTCGCAAGTAATATTAATTTCTAAGGGATTTTGACTTCTATATTTTATAGAATTATTAATAAGGTTATTAAATAAACGCTTAAATAAAATGGGGTATACATATATATTTTTCGCTTTAATTTCAGTCTTAACATATGCGCCTAACTCTGTTAACTCTTTTTCAAAAGGCTGAATTATAGATTCTAATAAATTGTTTAAATTTAACTCTTGTAATTCTTCATGTAATCGACCGCTGCGAGAGAATTCTAATAAATTATCTATTAGTTTATTCATTTCAGTAGCAGAAGAAATAACAATGTCAAAGTATCTTTCTTTTTTTTCAACTTCTAGAAAATCGCCTTTTTTGGCTATTATTTCTAAAATACCTTTAATATTTCTAAGTGGAGTTTTAAGATCATGAGAAGCTATGTAAGCAAAATCCTCTAAGTCTTGATTACTTTGTTTTAATTTTTGATTGGCTAATTCAATTTCTTTTTTGGCTTTTAATAACTCCAATTCATATTGTTTTCTTTGACTAATATCCAATACAGAAAAACGGAAATAAGCTTCATTATCATCTTCAAACCTAATTCTCTTAGCATTTATTAATACAGGAATTTTGATATCATGATTTCCTTTTAAATCAATATTTATTTCAGAAATTTCACCTTGTAATTGTAGCAAGGGCATTATGTGAGTTTCATAATATATTTTGCCTCCAATATTTAGTAAGTCATAAAATTTCTTTTTGTATAAAATTTCTTCTTTTTGGAATGATAGAAGATTTAATAAGGTAGAATTGACATTGACAATTAAGCCGTCTTTTTGAATTGTTAAATATCCAAAAGGGGCATTTTGGTATAAATCTTCCGAATCTTCTTTAAATTTTTGTTCAAGCATTAGCTGAAAATAAAAAATTATTAATGCTTAAAATTACAGCCTTAGGATCAGTTAAATGAGGGCAATGCCCTGGACTATCTAATAAATCAAAACGACTATTTCTAATATTTTCATGAACATATTTCCCCACCTCAACTGGAGCAATAACATCTGGGTTACACTGAATAATTAAACTAGGGGTAATTACTTTTGATAAATCTTTTCGGTTATCACTTAAGAAAGTCACCTTTGCAAAATGTTTTGCAATATCAGGATTCATACTACAAAAACTATTTTTTAATTCCTTAGAATATTCCTCTTTATCCGGATTTCCAATAATAATAGGGGTAATAAAACTTGACCAGCCTAAATAATTACTTTCTAAAGCCTCTACCAATTCATCAATATCTTTTTGAGCAAATCCTCCAAAATATTCAGAATCATTTATATAACAAGGAGATGGACCTATAAGAATTAATTTTTCAAATAATTCAGGTCTTTTAATCGCAGCTAAAACCCCAATAATTGAACTAACGGAATGACCCACAAAAATTACCTTATTTAAATTTAGCTCACCACAAATTTCAATTAAGTCATCAGCGTAAGCTTGTAAAGAGTTGTATTTTTCAAAATCATAGGCACTTATATCAGATTTACCAGAGCCAACATGATCGAATAAAATGATTTTAAACTCCTTTTCGAAGGCTGGACTAACTAAACGCCACATATTTTGATCACAACCATAACCATGAGCAAAAATCAAGAATCGTTCACCATGACCACTTATTCTAATATTATTTTTTCTTTTAATTTTTTCGCTCATTATTTTTAAAAATGGATTGTAAATATTTATTTTTTTACAATCTTTAAAATTTGGTATATTTTCAAATTTAGTCTAATAATTCGCTTATGCCAAATAATATCTTTTCCCTTGCGGGATAAAGACTTTCAAATAGTATTTTAACTATTTAAGCATATATGGATTAAATAATTTTACATTAATCTTTCCAGTACACCCTTCCTTTTGATAAGATTTTTATAATCCCATTGAATGGTTTGAGCCTTATTGAGAATTCGAATCAAATCATTTTCATGGATATCCTCAACCGCATTAAAACGAAGTTCGGCTGCTTTAAACTTACCCTCTGGAATTAATAATTCTTCATCAAAAGATTGACCACTCCAGAACAATAATCTTAAACCCGATTTTAATAAACTAAATCCGGTAATTGGATTTTCATCAATAAACCAAACTGGATGAGCATGCCAAATTTTAGAATGGGCATGAATGAGTTCTCTATCAATAATTAGCCTTAATTTTTGAGCAATTTCAGAATAAGGACTAGTTAAATTATCGATATATAGGTCAATTTCGTTTGAGTGCATAAAGTTTGATTTTCAAATTTAATTAAAAATTTGAAAATCAAACGATAAGCTAAATCATATAATTAACCTAAAATATCTTCCCACTTTAAGGTAAGATTTTCTTGGGTACCATTTCCAATAATTTGCAACTGTACCCCGTTTTTGGCCATAACAAATTTAATAGTAACATCTGGATCCCCAATTAATTCATCTAATTCTTTAATATCAGGCGTTCCAGTTTCTTTAAATAATTCAAGTAAAAAAATAGTTCCATAAGTTGAATAAATTGAGACAAAATTATCCCTGCTCATTACATCGATTGGACAAGTTGCTGCCATTTTAATTTGCGCTGTATGCCCGTCTTCAAATGTTAAAAAATGGTAACTTGTAGACACATATTTGCCCGATTCAATTTTTACTAAATCTTTTTTTAAATAGGCAGAATGATCTTTTTGAGCTGATAATTTTAAGCAACAAATTGTTGCCATTAAAACGAAAAGAATTTTTTTGAAGTTCATGTTTTTTTTAAACAAAATTATAAGTTTTTACCTGTGAATTATTTTATTTTCATAGAAATATCGAATCAGTCTACAAAAACCTTTATTTTATATTTATTTAAACAAAAGAAGAGATTTTATTAAATCAAAATTGAAATTAATTCTTAATTGCCAAAATCTCTCTTGCGGAATGTATACCCATTTTGAGCCGCTCTGCAATTTTTAAAGATCGCTCAATTCTTTTATCTGTAGATTTTACTTGAAGTATTAAATAAATCAGACTTCTTTGATTGCCTTTGCTAAGGGAGTAAAAAATTTCACTAGCCTCTGGGTCTAGTTTCAAAACCTCATCAAATTCAGCAGGAAATTCAAATTGAAATTCAGAATCGTCTTTACTTATTATTACTTCAAATTCGTCATTTTCTTTCAATTTTAATTTTTTCAGGTGGCTTAGACCTATAGACACTAAAAATTCGCCCTGTTTATTTCTTATTATGGCTGAATGAATTTTATATACACCAATGGTTATAAGTAGTCTTTTGTTTTGATTACTCAATAGGTCATTAACTATGGAATTAGGAATAATTATAAAATGCATTCCAGAGTCGTTTTTGAGTAATTTAACTAAAGTCTTAAGGCCCATAATTCGAAATTAATATTTATATTTATTTTTTTAGATTTAACATTTTCACAATTTGGTTAGTTGTTTTCTGGTAAATTCCATTTTTCAACAATTTCCAATAAATTATTTTTAAATTAATTCTTAATTATCAATGTAGAAGGTATTTCTGATAACCATAAACTTTTTGATTCTACTAATTTTTTCCAACTTTCAAAACTAACAATCATTAAATCTTGGTTTGATAAAAATTCTTTATCTATTATTTTATCATTCAATAAATAGATATGGTTAGGTGCTTTTTGTTCGATGGCTCTTATTTTCTCTTTAAGTTCAGGCATATTTTTTATTTGTCCACCTACATCCAATATACTAATCTGCGATTCAGAATTATTAATTAGTTTTTGAGCAAATTGAATCAAAAAGGTGTCATTATTTAAAAAAACAGGGATAAATACTTTTTCCGCCTTTTTAAAATCTTTATCAATTAAAACTCCTACAGGTACTTTAGCTTTATTAATTATGTTTTTTGTTCTTTCATCGAAAGGAGAATTATCAAACATACTTTCTTTTCCAGTTACTTGGTTTAATATTTTTTCAGGATTGATTATTCTGGTTGTAAATCCTAAAATTTTCCCTAATAAACTACCTTCAAAAATGGAATGGCCCAAACCTATTAACAATAAGTCATAATCTCCTTTATTTGCTACTTCTGTAATATCTGAATCAATATCATTAGAGGCTTTAAATAAAGTCGTAATTTTTTGCTCCAATATCTCCGATTCTTCTATTATTGGAGCGAAACTTTCTTTTTCATATTCTGCAACTGTATAATGATGCAATTCACTTGTAGGCGATAAATGCATTGCCGTTACAGATGCTTTTCCATTAAGTTTTTTTATTAAACTATTTGCTAATTTTAATAAAGATCTGCCTCTATCAGGATTTCCAAATGATATTAAAATTTTAAATCGGTTTAATTGACTTATTTCATTTGGAACTTCTGCCTGATTATTTTTAAATATCCAATTAATTAAGTCTAAAGCCGGACCAGTCATAAAAGTAGTTACTAAAGCCATAATTACCATCATGGCAAAGATCTCAGGAGTTAATACTCCCAAATCATAACCTATGTTTAGTACAACTAATTCCATCAGTCCTCGCGTATTCATTAAGGCTCCAATGGTTAAACTATCTTTCCAATTTTGCCCCACAAATTTAGCTGCAATTGCACTACCAATAAATTTTCCGATTACTGCTACTAAAATTATTAATCCAGTTATTTTCCATAAACTCGGATCATTTAATAAACCAATTTCGGTTCTTAATCCTGTGAAAACAAAAAATAAGGGCAATAATAAAACTAGAGCAACATCTTCTACTTTTTCAATAAATATATTTCGAAATTTAATGTTTTCTGGCATTATTGCACCAGCCATAAATGCGCCAAACAAGGCATGAATTCCGATAATTTCAGTGGCATAGGAAGAAATTATTAAGGTTAAAAAGAAAATGGCAACAATAGGTTTGCTTAAACTTTCTTTAGTTTGATGAATATTACCTATTCTACTCAAAAATGGTCGAACCACTTTAATCATCAAAAAAACATAAATTGCTGCTAATGCAATTATATATAAAGCGCTAATAAATGAACCGGCTTTTACTATTGCAATAACTGAAGCCAATAAACACCACGCCGTAATATCATCTGCTGCAGCACATGTAATAACTACGGTTCCAAGCCTGGTTTTATGTAATCCTCTTTCTTGAACAATTCGGGCTAGAACTGGAAATGCAGTTATGCTCATGGCTATGCCTAAAAATAAAGCAAATGAAATAAATTGAACTCCTTCAGGAGCAAAAGATTGATAGATATAATAGGCTAAGCCCATTCCTAAAGCAAAAGGGATAATTATACTTGCGTGACTTATTACTACAGCATCATGGGCTTTATTTTTTAATACTTTCAAGTCTAACTCCATCCCTATAACAAACATAAATAGGATTAATCCTATTTGACTTAAAAACTGCAAATTACCTAAAGACGCAGTGGGGAATAATACTGCTGAAAAACCAGGAAAATAAAAACCAATTAAAGATGGTCCAAGAACAATTCCTGCGATGATTTCGCCTATTACAGAGGGCTGCCCAATTTTTTTGCATATCCATCCAAACAAACGAGCAGCAAAAATTATGGTTACTATTTGCGCTAATAATATAGCTAAAGGGTGTTCTAAATTATGAATAAGTGAATTAGTAAATTCTTGCCATTGGGTTTTGCCACTATTAGGAATTACTATATTTCTCCCTTGTTCTAATTTTGCCCCTATCAAAACAATCCAGTACATTAATACAGTAAATCCACCTATTATACTGATATAAAAAAAGCTATTTTTAAATCTATTCATATCAATTTTTTTGTTTTATACTAATATTTGGACCAGTAAAATTTATAAAAGCTTCATTATTTCCATATCCAGCTACTATGATTCCTTCGGCCATATTGAAAATACTTAATTCTGTATTTGAACAAGCTGTAAAAATTGGGTTAAGAAGAATAAATAACAAAATTTTTCTCAATGCTTTTAATGTTTTTCAAAAGCAAAAATCAAGGTTATTTTCTTATTGTTATTAGGACTTGTTATGAAATTTTAGGATTTTGTAATGAGCCTGAAAAAATTTGTAATGAATCAAATTTTAACTTTTTGCAAAAACTCATCTCTATAAATTTCATTTAATGAAAACTTAATATTTTTCCCCTGTTCATTAGTTAAATTACTGGTGATTTCATCATATGAAAATACTTGCACTGCCTTAAATGCAATCAATTCTTTTTTATTAACTCTTGAAAATTCATTTTTTGGCAGCAATTCAATTAGTTTATCAAAAGTTATGTTTTTTAGTAATATTTCCTCTCCATCAAATAATCTGGCCACTTTATCTCGACTATCAATTTCTGATGTTTTAATGTATGCCAGTTTTTCAAAAAATAGCAGTGCTTTCCCTTTATTGGTATTCAGTTGTATAAAGTTCTTTTTATTTTGTTCCGTAAATCCTAAAACATGTATTTTAATTTTATCAATAGCTTGTTTTAGACGTTCAATTTTTATGGGTTTTCTGATATAATCTATTGCGTTTAAGTCAAATGCTTCAGAGGCATATTCTTTATAAGCTGTAGCAAATATTACTGGTTTGCCATTAAGAATATTGGCAATCTGTAAGCCATTGATTTCTGGCATTTCTATATCTAAAATACAAAAATCATATTCTAATATTGAAATTTCATTAATGAATACATTTGGATTATTAAATGCTTTAACTACCTCCAATTCAGGAATTTGCTCACACAACATCTTTAGGTAGCTGAGACCTGGAAGCTCATCATCGAGCAATAAGCATTTTAGCTTTGTGTTCAAGTAAATTTATTTTTAAATGTGCTATATAAACATCTGCCTCAATAAATCGATCCAGTTTAAAGGCATCAGAATAGATTATCTTTAATCTTTGTTCTAATGTTTCAACTCCTATGCCACTTTTATCTTTTTTCATTGGGCTTTTGCTCGACATTTTATTAGAAACCGTGAGGTAAAAAATATTGTCCTTTAATTCAAAAATAACCGAAATAAATGAATCCGAACTTTGTAAATCAGCATGTTTAAATGCATTTTCAATAAGGTCTATGGTAATTAAAGGTGCCATTACCCTTTGCTCATATAAAAACTCTGAATCATGAATTTTGGTTTTTATTTTTAATTCGAATAGTGGACTTAACTTAATTTTATTGATTTCAATTAAGTTCAATGCAAATTCTATTTCCTCTTTAGGACTAACAAATTTATTTCTGCTTTCATATAATATATAATCAAGTACATTAGCCAATTTATCTAGAGCAAAATAAGTTTGATATGCATGCGATTGGATTGAGTTCAGAATATTTTTAAAAAGGTGAGGATTTAACTTGGATTCTAAATTTTGTAATTCGAGTTTATTTATTTTACCTTCTAATTCTTGGAATCTTTGATCAGCATTTTTTTTCCCTTTCTCTGCTTTTATTAATCGGTAAATTAAATAAGCAATAATCAAAAGTAGTATAATCCCCACATTATAAAGGATCAACTCATTAGATGAAATTGAGGGTTGGTTAATCATTTAAAACAAAATTAGCTCATTTAAGCATAATATTTTTTGAAAAACTCGTCTATTCTAGGTTCGATTTTTTCCCAAAAAACAAAAAACCCCGAAAATCTCTTTTCAGGGTTTATGTTGGTACCCAGGACCGGGGTCGAACCGGTACGAGTTTAAGCTCACTGGTGTTTGAGACCAGCGCGTCTACCAATTCCGCCACCTGGGCATTTATAAGGGATGCAAAAGTATTAATTGAATGCTTTATTCCCAAAATTTTAATTTAATTTTTTATAATTATTTGAATTACAAATAATTAAATTAGTTTTTTTATTAATAAATTTATGTAATTGAACTTTGTTTTTTAATTCTCTAAACTTTCACGCATTCGTAAAAAATACTTCTGCTTTAATTTTAATACATTAATGCTTTTTAGGATTTCTTCTTTGCCTTCATTATCCCATTCTAAACCTAATTTTTTTTGTTCTTCTTGGTTTTCTGTCATCCATTTATTTACACGCTCAAGAATTTCTTGTTTCTTTTCTACTTCTCCAATGGCTTTAATATCCTCAATTTCCTCGTTTAATTCCATCATTTCCATTAAAAAAGCCGGATCTTTTAAGTCCTTATGCTCGCTAATTTGATTAATATCGAGGATATATTGACTTCTACTTTCAAATTTACTTAATACTTTATAAGCTTTATTAAGTTCAGCCGGGTCAAGTTCGGTAATTTGCTGATCATTTATATCGGGATGCACTGATCGGCTTAACTCGTAATATTTTTGCTTTAAATTATTTTCCTCAATTATAAACTGAGTTTTTATCCCAAATATTTCAAAATAATTTTTCATGTTCGGCCAAGCAGTTGATGGGTAATTATGGTGGCTATTTTTCCGAAATGAGCTTCTATAATTTTTTCAATTTGATTTTCATTACTTCCTGATGGTATAATTAATATATCTCCCTTAATAGCTTTTCCGCTAAGGTCCATCAATATATAATGTACAAAAAAATCGCGCTGATAATTTTTGGTTGATAAATCAATGCAGTTTTTATAATTGGTTTTTATTTCAAATTGAGTGATTACCAAAAAATGATCAATTTTATATTTTTCAGCCAAACGATTTAAGAATGCAGTATCGGTAATACGAGCGCTCATGTAATTTACATACAATTCTTCTAAATTTTTTTGGCGCTCTCCCTGTTCTTTTTCTGGCTCAAATAATTTATTTAATTTTTTAAGTGGATTTTTTTCTTCATCCTCTTTTTTCGGTAATTCTCTTTTAATCGGATTAAATTTTAATGAAGCATAAAATCGATTTAATTCTTCATAAGATTCATCTGATTTTTGTTTAACCAATCTTAAGGTCGGGAAATATAAACCTAACTTATCACTAATAGTGGCATCTAAACTCAATCTAAAAGTCTCTCTAACTCGTTCCGAACTCATTCCACTATATTGTGAAATATCCTTATCCGCATCAGAAAAATACATGCCCGCTTGAAAAGGAATGGCCAGAATTTTTAAAGCAGGTATGCTATCCTGCGCCATTCCCTTTATCCCCGCAAGGGTAAAAATAAAAACTAAAAATAATTTATTAATCATTATCGATTGGTGATAACCCCGAAAATATCATTACCAAAAATAAATACCATTAATAAAATTAATATTATCATTCCGATGGTTTGGAATACATACATTACTTTATCTGGTAAAGGTTTGCGGCGAATCATTTCTATTAATAAAAATACAACGTGACCGCCATCTAAAGCCGGTATAGGTAATAAATTCATAAAAGCTAGGATTAATGAAATTAAGCCGGTTAGCAACCAGAAATTGGTCCAATCCCAAACTGCTCCAAAAAATGTTGCCATTTTTATTGGTCCCGCAAGGGATTTAGTAGGATCCATTTCGCCTTTAAATATTTTACCAAAGGCCATAATATTCATCCCTAAACTTTTTAAACCTTCGCTGCTACCTACTTTAAAGCTTTCAACTATGCCGAATTTTTCTGTAGTATAATTTAATTCGGGTTTAGGATTAAAGCCTAAAATTCCGTTGGTATCTAGATTAATAGTTTTTTCAATTTTTTGGCCATTTCTATCGATGTGCAGAGTAAAACTTTTGCCTTTATAATTGGCCATGGTAGCTCTAAATACATCGTAATATGAGGTTGATATACTATCGATTGCTAAAAATTTATCCCCAACTTGAATTTCACTTTTTTCAGCTATTGAACCAGGACCGATTTTAGCAACACTAAAAGGAAAACGCTCGTCAAATAAAGATCCTTTACCTTTTTCGCTCATCATATCCATAATATTTGGAGGAACGGCAATAGTTAATGTTTCGCCATTTCTTTCAACCAGATATTCTGGATTACTAGCCATTAAATAAGTTGGACTTTTAAAATCATTGAATTTTTGCGGAGTTTGTCCGTTGATTTTTAAAAGTCTATCGCCCGTTTTAAGGCCAATTTTTTCTCCTAATTCATTAGCTACTATTCCATATTTTGCTTCTGAGGCGGGTAAATAGTTGATTCCATTAGCATAGGTTAAAAATCCGAATATGATTAAACCTAGGAAGAAATTAACGGTAACTCCACCCAACATTACAATTAAACGTTGCCAAGCGGGTTTAGATCTAAATTCCCAATCTTTTGGTTCTTCGGCTAATTGATCCTTATCTAAAGATTCATCAATCATACCAGCTATTTTAACATAACCACCTAAGGGTAACCAACCTATTCCATATTCAGTATCCCCTTTTTTGAATTTAAAAAGTTTAATTCCGAAAGCATCAAAAAAGAGATAAAATTTCTCCACTTTTATCCCAAAAGCTCTGGCGGCTAAAAAATGCCCAAGTTCATGCAAAGAAACCAGAATAGATAAGGCCAAGATCATTTGACCGGCCATCACCAATTTATCCATCAATAAAAATTATAATTAAAAAAAATTAACGATTTAAGAATGCTGAATACATCCAAACCATTTTTTCTTGTTCGCGAATATAGTCACTCATAAGTGCATTTGTACCTTCATCATCTGCTTGCGCGGATAAATTTAATAATAACCTTTGTTTTTCAATAATGATTTTGAAGGAGTTAAGTATATTTTCAACAGCTTTAAATCCATCGCTAATATCTTGTGCTTCACTTATTTTTGACCCTTTAATATAAGAACTAAAGGAGTGGAGGGGAGTATTACCCAAGGTTAAAATTCGTTCCGCTATTTCATCAATTTTTAAGATGAGGTTATTATATAATTCTTCGAATTTTAAATGCAATTCAAAAAACTTTTCTCCCTTAATGTTCCAATGAAAACCACGAGTATTAATATAAAACAGCTGATAGTTACACAATAATTCATTTAAATGCTCTGCTAATTCAGCGGCTTTGTTATGATCTATTCCAATAAAATTTGTATTGCTCATAATATTTTCTTTTAATAGTTTAACAAATTGAATATGCTAATGTTGTTAAAGTTTCAATAACCGTTCCAACTGGCTTTATTAATGACTTTTTGTCTAGGCTATGTTCAATTCGCCCTCTAAAATCATTAGTTTAGCCTTTATAACGGCTGCTACTGTTAAACTATCGGTAATTATTTGTTCCTTAACAGCTTGGTATAAATCGTTAAAATGAATTTTTCTTATTTGTAAATCTTCTGTTTCTTCAGGTTCTGATTGCGTAAACTCTAAATCTTGAGCAATGTATAAATAAGCAAACTCATCTGTTGCAGAGTTAGATAAATGCATAGTTTGTATCATTTGCCAATCTTTAGCAATAATTCCGGTTTCTTCTAATAATTCTCTTTTGGCAGAATCAAGAGGAGCTAGGTGGCGCAATCCACCGCCTTCCGGAATTTCCCAGCTGTAAGCATTAATGGGTAATCGGTATTGACCAACAATCCAAGTATAACCATTAGAATCAATAGGTAAAATTCCAATAGCATAATTTTTAAAATGAGTAACGGTATATATTCCAGGTTTTCCGGCCGGATTTAATACTTCATGTTTTTTTACGTTAATCCATGGAGTATCTATTATTTCAGTTGTGTTGTTGATAATCCAGGGATTATCAAAAGATTCATCAAAATTAAATTTGTCCATAAATAAAAAAGGCTTTTCGGTTAAGAAAAGCCTTGTAAATATAATTAATCTAAAAATTAAAAAGTAGATTTTACTTTAGTGTAATCAGCAATACGTTTTTCTGCTAATTGAATAGCTGCCTGTTGGGTAGGGATTTTATGATCTTCAGCTACTTTGAAAATATCTAATGATAAATCATAGATTTTTTCTGTAGCGCTGATAGCTCTTTCTCTGTTATACCCGATATGCTCGCTGTAAACATTGATTAATCCACCTGCATTAATCAAGAAATCTGGTGCGTATAAAATTCCTTTCGATACTAATTGAGCACCATGTTCTTTTTCGTCTTTTAATTGGTTATTAGCAGCACCTGCTACAATTGAACACTTTAATTGTGCAATGGTATCAGAATTTAAAGTAGCTCCTAATGCGCATGGTGAATAAATATCAACATCTAAATTATAAATATCATCAGAACCCACTACTATAGCTCCAAATTCTTTTGAAGCAGAAGCTAATGAAGCTTCGTTGATATCAGTAATGTATAATTTAGCGCCTTCTTTATGAAGTAATTCTAATAAATGGTATCCTACTTTTCCGATTCCTTGTACAGCTACTGTTTTACCGCTTAGGTTATCATTACCCCAAGTTTTTTTAGCAGAAGCTTTCATACCCATATATACTCCATAAGCAGTAACCGGAGAAGGATCTCCACCACCACCCATGTTTTCAGGCAAACCAACCACATGAGAAGTTTCCATGGCAACATATTCCATATCACGGGTTGTTGTTCCAACATCCTCAGCGGTAATATATTTACCATTTAAATTTTCTACAAATCGGCCAAATTTACGCCACATAGCTTCACTTTTGTCGGTTGCAGGGTTACCAATAATAACCGCTTTAGCTCCTCCTAAGTTCAAGCCAGATATGGCTGCCTTGTAAGTCATTCCTCTTGATAAACGAAGGGCATCTGTTACCGCATCCGCCTCATGAGCGTAAACCCACATACGTGTTCCACCTAAACCTGGACCTAATACCGTATTATGTATTGCAATAATGGCCTTTAATCCTGTATGTTTATCTTGGCAAAATACAACATTCTCATGATCAGTATTTTCCAAGCGACTGAATAGGTCGAATTGTGTGGTTGTTTTGTTATCTTTAATATCTAACATATAAAAGTGATAATTTTGTGGTGTAAAAGCGACGCAAAAGTAGTCTTTTTTGAAATTTTAAAAAACTTTATCTTTATCACTTGAAATCTTTAGCCCATATTAATAAGTATTTCCTTAAGTATAAGTGGAAATTACTACTTGGAATTTTTTTTATAATTATTTCCAATATTTTTGGTGTTTTTATTGCACCCCTTGTTAGACTAGCGTTTGACAAGGTTAAAGTTCAGCTAGAATCTGGAGATAGCCCCCTAAGTTCCGAAAAAATTGATGAGCTAACCTCCATAGCCTTAATATATGGATTGCTCATTTTAGCTGCTGCCTTATTGAAAGGTTTATTCATGTTTTTTAAACGCCAAACCATAATTGTTATGTCGAGGCATATTGAATACGACATGAAAAATGAAATTTTCGACCAATATCAAAAATTGGGATTAAATTTTTATCGCAAAAATAAAACGGGTGATTTAATGTCGAGAATTAGCGAAGATGTTGGTCGTGTTAGAATGTATATAGGCCCAGCAGTAATGTATTTTGCTGATTTATTGGTGACTTTCATTTTGGTTATTCCAATGATGATTTATATTAATCCTGAATTAACCCTTTATGTTTTAGCACCTTTACCCGTATTATCATTTGCTATATACAAGGTTAATAGCATTATTAACAGAAAATCAGATCGTATTCAAGTCCAATTAGCTAAGGTTACCTCTTTTGCTCAAGAGGCCTTTGCAGGAATAAGAGTTTTAAAAAGTTTTGCTGCTGAAAATGATGTATTAAATGAGTTTAAAAAAGAAACTCAATCTTATAAAAATAAATCATTGAGTTTGGCTAAAACGGATGCTCTCTTTTTTCCTTTAATGATGATGTTAATTGGATTATCAACTCTTCTAACCATTTTTATTGGTGGAAGAGAAGTAATTAATGGCGAATTAACCATTGGTAATATTGCTGAGTTTATCATTTATGTAAACCTTTTAACATGGCCTGTAGCATCACTCGGTTGGGTTACCTCTATAGTGCAAAGAGCAGCGGCTTCTCAAGAACGCATTAATGAGTTTTTAAATGAGAAACCGAACATCATTTCAGATTCAAAAGATATTTTTACGTTCAATAATAAGTTGGAGTTTAAAAACTTAAATTTTACTTATCCTAATTCATCCCGCAAGGCATTAAAAAATATAAATTTTGAAATTGAAAAAGGAAAAACCTTGGCAATTTTAGGTAGTACGGGCTCAGGTAAATCAACCATTGCAGCTCTTTTATTAAGACTTTATGATCCTGAATCGGGAAGTATCAATTATGATTCTAAGGATTTAAAATCAATCAATTTAGATTCATACCGCGAAAAAATTGGTTATGTGCCCCAAGATGTTTTTTTATTTTCAGACACTATTGAAGAAAATATCGCTTTTGGTTTAAAAGCCGAATTAGCCAATAAATCGGATTTGGTAAAAGAAGCCGCAAAACAAGCTGTAGTATATGATAATATAATTTCTTTTCCACAGGCATTTAATACACTTTTAGGTGAAAGAGGGATTACTTTATCGGGCGGACAAAAACAAAGAGTGGCTATTGCAAGAGCAATTATTAAAAGGCCTGAAATACTGATACTTGACGATTGTTTAAGCGCAGTTGATACCAAAACAGAATCAGAAATTTTACAAAATTTTAAAAGCATTTTAAAGGATAAAACAGCTGTAATTATTAGTCACAGAGTATCTTCTGTAATTAATGCGGATACAATTATTGTTTTAGATGATGGTGAAATCATTGAAAAAGGCAATCATAGCGAGCTTTTGCAGGCTAATGGTAAGTATTTTGAATTATACCAAAAGCAAACAAAAGAGGAGCAAGGAAAGGTATTTGTTGATTAAAGATAACAGAATGTTGAAAACTATTTTTTTAAAATTTATTTGACAATTCATTAATTCGAATAATTAAATAACGGAGGAGCGAGTAAGCTTAGAATCGAATGGAGGAAATGCACAAAAACGACCGGGAAGAAATCTTCTCTAAGCGTATAAGAGCGGGAAAACGTACTTATTTCTTTGATGTTAAATCAACGCGTGGTAATGATTTTTATATTACCATTACCGAGAGTAAAAAGCGTCTAGATAATGGTCAGTACGTTAAACATAAAATCTTTTTGTATAAAGAAGATTTTAACAAATTTATGGAAGCCTTAAATGAAACGGTAGATCATGTTAAAAATGAATTAATGCCGGAGTATGATTTTGAGGAATTCAGCCGCAATAACGATCATGATTCTGATGATCATGACGATTCACACGACGATAATTAATTAGTATCCAGATAATTTTTGATTAAGGCTTTGGCAATATTATCTTTGCCAAAGCTTTTTTATTTTAAATCCATGAATATTCCTTATAAATGGGGTGCCCTTGCGGGATTAGCCGCCATAATTTTATTTGTCATTTCTTTTTCTGGCGATTTTTACTTGAGTCCCGAATCTAAATATGTCAGTCTTATTACTTACCCTGTTTTAGGATTATTTATTTTATTAGGCTTGCAAGAAACTAAAAAGAAGAATGGCGGCCTACTTAGCTTTGGAAGAAGCATGTATTTTGGTCTTCTTATTTCTGGCCTTGCGGGAGTTATAATGTCCCTATTTTCTTGGGCATTTTTTGAATATGTAAAACCAGAAGTAAAAGATAAAGTGGCTGAATTAGCCGAAACCGCTTTTGTTAAAGAAATTGATTCTAACTTGGTAAATTTAGATGATTACAAAAAATCTCTTCAATTATCTTTTGATTCAGTATTAATGACCAGCGAAGATAAATTGAAGGTGCCACAAGCAATTCAAGATTCAGTATCTAAAATAAATACCAAAATTGAATCTGTAAAAAGTCAATACTCACCCGGAGCTCAATTGGTAGGTTTTACGGGCTCTTTTGTATTGTTAGGGATGGTATTCTCCGTATTAATTGCAGCTTTTATGGTAAACAAAAAATCTCTTTAAACTTATGACCATTATTGAAAGTAAAACGCAAATAATTCAACTCGATAACAAAGATATTTTTGAATTTTTATCTGATTTGAATAATCATAAATTAATAATGCCCCCTCAAATTGTTAATTGGAATTCTGAGGTCGATTTTTACTCTTGTACCATTCAAGGTACGGGCGAATTTAAAATGAAGAGAGAAGGCCTAAAACCTTATCAGAAGATTACTTTAATTAATCCCAATTCCAAACCATTTGATTATAAATTAGATTGGAATATTTATGACGACGGAAAAGTGCAGGCCATTTTAGAAGCTGATTTAAATATGATGCTGAAACTACTTGCCAGTCAACCTCTTCAAAATTTTATCAACCTACAAATGGAAAATTTAGTTAAACATTTGCACCAAAATTAATGAGAAAGATTTTTGGAAAAATCTGGGCCATCTGGTTTTTAGTGGTCTTTGTACTTTTTTTCCTACTCTTATACCCCTTATTTTTTATTGGTTTTTCTAATAAAAAATTCTACCCCTTGGTTCATTTTCTGCGCAAGTTATGGGGAGAATTGATTTTCCTTTTTGGTGGATTTTGGCCTCAAGTTGAATTTGAAGAAAAACTGGATGAGCAAAAGGTTTATATTTTTGTCCCCAATCATTTTTCTTATTTAGATATACCAATGACCTCCGTTGGATTAAATCATTATCTAAATTATATGGCTAAAATAGAATTAGCTAAAATTCCACTTTTTGGAAAATTTTTTACCACCATTGATATAGCGGTAAATCGCAAAAATCCAATTATGGCAGTAAAAGCTATGGAAAGAGTAAAAGAACAATTATTAGCTAATAAACAATCTATAGTCATTTTTCCGGAGGGTACGGTAAGTAAAACCGCCCCTCAATTATCTAAATTTAAAGAAGGACCCTTTAAACTTGCTATTGAAACTCAAGTAGCCATTGTTCCAGTAAGTTTAATTGATAATTGGAAAAGGCTTCCTGATGATGGTTCTTTAACCGCTTTTCCGGGTCGTTTAAGAATGTATGTTCATCGAGCAATTGATACTTCCGGTCTAAAGCCCGATGATCAGCAAATGCTCTTACAAAAAGTTTATAGTATTATTGAAAATAAATTAAAGGAATATGAAGGTAAATAATGAATTAATTGATAAACTTTCACACCTTGCAAGGTTAGAATTTCATGATGATGAGAAAGTGAAAATTGCTCAAGATCTGGAGAAAATAATTGGCTTTTGCGAAAAACTCAATGAAATTGATACCGAAAATCATGAGCCTTTAATTTTTATGACTCCTGAGTCGAACATACTTAGAGCAGATAGGGTAGAAGGAGTTATTACAAAAGATGAAGCATTAAAGAATGCTCCTTCAAAAGATTCTGATTATTTCAAAGCACCTAAAGTAATTAAAAAATAATATGAATGCGCCTGCACTTATTTATTTAGAACATATCCGTAAGGTTTACAAAATGGGTAAAGAAGAATTATATGCCTTGCGGGATATAAATCTTCAAATAAATAAGGGCGAATATGTTGCTCTAATGGGCCCTTCAGGCTCTGGAAAATCAACATTAATGAACATCTTGGGCTGCCTTGATTCTCCCTCATCCGGAACCTATTTATTAAATAATAATGATGTTAGCAGTATGGATGATGATGAATTGGCTGGGATTAGAAATAAAGAAATAGGTTTTGTCTTTCAAACTTTTAATCTCTTACCCCGATTGAGTTCTTTAGAAAATGTGGCCCTTCCATTAATTTATGCTGGGGTTAAATTATCTGATCGTTTAGATAAAGCTGAATGGGCTTTAAAATCAGTTGGTTTGGGCGATCGTATGTTGCATAAGCCTAATGAATTATCGGGCGGACAAAGACAAAGAGTTGCAGTTGCAAGAGCATTAGTTAATAATCCTTCCATTATCTTAGCAGATGAGCCTACCGGTAACTTAGATACCAAAACCTCTGAAGAAATTATGGGTTTATTCGAAGAAATTCATAGTAAAGGAAATACCATCATAGTGGTTACTCACGAAGAAGACATCGCTCAAAGAGCAAAACAGATTGTCCGCGTGCGCGATGGCGTAATCGAATCCTCCGGCCTATAAAGAACAATTGCAGAATACAGAACGAGAACGGAACCAAACTTTATCATAACCATTTCCAACAGCGAAACGAAGTGGAGCGCAAACTGAAGCAGCCTAATGTTTTGAAAAGCAGAATGCACCAAACTTCCAAACTGAAGCAGCCGAGTGTCTTGAAAGGCCGAATGCCCCCAACAGCGCAGCGCAAACATCTAAAGAACGAAGCTGTGATTAAATAATTAAAAATCTAAACCTCTATTCCGACAGCGTCGGAACTCTAAACTTCTAAACTCTTCAACCTTTAAACCAAAAAAGCCCGGGCTTTTTTCAAAACCCGGACTTCCTTCCTAAATTTACCTCAATTAATAAATTTTATTGGCATCTCTATAACCACTGTTGTTTAAATACCAGTCGGTATATGAAGTACCATTGCTGCTTACCCAATCAATAAACTTTAAGTAACCAGTAGTTAAATCATTTTTCTCTTGCATATAAGGTATGCTTTGAACACAATTGATGGCCCATGGTAAATTATTAGCTGTTTTGTAATAATTACCTGCTGATGGATTCGTTCTATCATCATCAGTACCAAATAAATTGCTATTTACCAAATCAGTTGGAGCAAAACCTGGTAAGTGAACTTCTCTACCTCTATTTTGTGCTACAATTAAAAATGGATTGAATTTATCAGTTCCCATTGAACTTAAAGCTACTGTTCCGCCTGATGGAGCAGTACCATTGTTAATTAAAGTAATAGTCATATTAATGGTCACCGGATCAACTGTAGGATTACCTTGAACAACATTTACTCCGCTACCACCTGGTGAAGGCATTACATGAAAAGCATCATCAAATACGATAAAAACGGCATCAGTTTGGTTATTTTCAGTTCCGTTATTTGCAAATACTAAGTTCGAACCTGGTTTAATAATATTTCCACTTACCGATGTAATTTTATTGGGTGCAATTCCATCAAATTTAAATCCAAAACCATTGCTTAATGAACCACCAATTGCTCTCAATTTAAATTCAGCTTTAATTTCTACAACATTATTACTAGCATTAGTAACTCGGTTAATTTTGTAGTCAACTACTAAATCATTAAAATCATAATCACCTTTAGCTGGCCATAAATCTTCAAACATTAATGTTGAATATCCAGATCCTGGGAAAAAGTTATTATAAGCTCTGTTAAAATCATTCGGATAGGCATCGTCAGCATCGGCCACCCCATCTGCATCAGCATCTGGATTGTTATTTAACGGTAAACAATTATTGGTAGGATCAGAATGGTAAACGGCCGGAAAACTAATATCATCAATTAATCCTCTTCCAGTTCCACCTAAACCAGTAAATCTAAAAGCATATTTCCAAACTCCAGTATCAGCATTATTTATACTAACATTGATAGTGGTTCCTGCTTGTCCATTAACATAGGTATGGTTGTAAATAGTATCAATTACACTTGAATCAGATTTAATTCTAACAACAACTAAGTGCTTTGAGGTTCCAAAAGTAGATCCACCATTAGATGTTAATTTATGTTTGAAACTGATATTTCCACTACTCATTTTAATCCATGGAGTAACAACACCGTTCCAATTAGTTAATGAAGTTAATTGTCCGGTTCTTCCAGTAAATGCTCCATTAATTAAATCGGTATTAGCCCCACTAAAAGTAGTACCCGGAAAACTCCAACAAGCTGCTGCTAGAGTATTTCTATTATTGCCTTCAAAATCTAAATCAAAGCTTTGAGCTTTTCCTTGAACAAAAGCAGCAATTCCTAATATTCCTAATATAATTTTTTTCATCTTAAAGTTCCTCCGGTAAATTAACTACAAATGTCCCAGCGGCATTGGTTCCACTGATATTTATTTCTGTTTTTAAACTACCCATTTCCGCTTCTACTTTGGTTAAATGAATAGGAATATTTAAGGTAATATTAACGTTATCGTTAATTCCATGAACCTGATTATAAAATACAGATTCACCACTTTTAATAACTAAAAGTTTTTTAACATTAATAGGTGCAGCCATTCCAGTTATCGAAAAGCTCACTGGTTTAACGGTACTCCAATTGAAATTAGATTGAGCATTTAACTCATTAAATGATTCTGGTCTGTCAGGTTGAATGGGATCATCCTGATCTTTTTTACATGAACTTAATATACTAAGTCCTGCAATTAATATGATGCTAAGTTTTTTCATACGATTTCTCAATACAAATGTACCGGCTTTTTTAATACTAACAATTTCTCCAATTTCTCATTTTTTGGTAGATGATTTTCAAGCTTTGATTTTCTTATTATGATTTAAAGTGTTGATAATCAATTTATTTACCGCTAGATTTTTTTTGTTATTTAGTGGTCTTTTTTTGGCTTTTGAACCTACCTTTGCGCTCAATTGTTTATTTAAATATACTGACATAATGAAAATATATACCAAAACCGGCGACCAAGGAACTACTTCTTTATTAGGCGGAACCAGAGTCCCGAAACATCATATAAGAATTGAAGCCTACGGCACCTTAGATGAGTTAAACTCTTGGGTAGGTACCATAAGAGCCTCTTTATCTTATAAAGAAGCCATTCTAATATTGAATCAAATTCAAAATGATTTATTTAATATAGGTTCTCATTTAGCAACTGATCCTAGCAAAACTAAGGTGAAATTGCCTGAATTTAAACAGAATAATATAGAAATTTTAGAAAATGAAATTGATAAAATGGATGCTGATTTGCCAGCATTAACAAATTTTATTCTGCCAGGTGGTTCTAGTTTAGTCGGACAAATTCATATAAGCCGATGCGTTTGCAGAAGAGCAGAACGCTTAATTACACATTTGGCTGAAATAGAACCAGTAGATCCTATTTTTATTCAATACATCAATCGTTTAAGCGATTATTTATTTACCTTAGCTAGGAGAGAAGCCTTGGCTCAAGGTGCAGAAGAAATTTTATGGCAAGCATAAAAAAAGGCGACTCTTGAAAAAGGGTCGCCTTAAATTTTTATAATAAACTAATTATTTACCTCCATATAAAATCTGATTTAAACCTTCTGCAGGTAAATCAAAATATTTTTCATATTCTAAAGCAGATCTAAAAGCTTTAACTGCTGGCTCCTTTTTATTTTGAGCTGCATACATATATCCTTTTAAATTATAGGCAGCTGCTTTTAATGAAACTTCTTGAGGCTTACCTTGTACATTTGGTATTTCTACTTTTGCCCCAGCTGAATTAGGATCATCTATAATCTCTTGAACCAGTTTTTCTAATTCAGTAAACATTCCGGCATTTAACATTATAGTACCAGCTTGATAATGATATTTTAAATCTTTATTAATAGCATAAATTCGCTCGAACTTATCAATGGCACCTAAAAAATTACCAATAGTTTGGTCGCTTACCCCACCTAATTCTAATAATTTCACATCATCCGGTTTTTTGCTTAAAACCATGTTTACCACATCTGAACATGATTCCGGGTTTCCAGCTCTATAATATAAGTAGGCTAAAGTATCTGCTAAATCAAGTCTAGAACTGTCTTTCTCTAAAATTACATTAATAGCATAAATTGCAGAATTTACATCGCCCCTGTTTTTAGCTTTTTCATAAACCAATTCTTCAACCGATTTTTCTTTCGATTCAGTATTTCCTTTTACATCATCGGTTTTTTGCTCCTTACATGAGCTTAAGCTTAAACCAATAAATCCTATAACTAAAAATTTTCTAAACATAGTTTTGATTAAAAGGGCAAATTTAGACTTATTATTCAAATAATTTAGATTCATGGTCTTTTTCCTCATATCCATAATCTATTTTTAAATCCTTTGAATCAGCAGCCTTGGTTGCCAATTCATCACATCGTTCATTTTCTTTATGCCCAGCATGACCCTTAATCCAATGAATTTTTAATTTTACTTTTTTATAAATTGGGATAAATTCTTTCCATAAATCAGCATTTTGTTTACCCTTAAATCCCGTTTTTTGCCAATTCCAAATCCAGCCTTTTTCAACTGAATCACATACATATTTGCTATCTGTGTACAAATCTACTTCTATATCAAATCGTTTAAGTTCTTTTAAACCGGTAATCACAGCCATTAATTCCATTCTGTTATTAGTGGTTAACCTAAACCCTTCGGAAATCTCTTTACGGTGGGGTCCAAAAATCATCACAACTCCATAACCTCCATTTCCTGGATTTCCTCGTGATGAGCCATCGGTATATATCTTAATTCCCAAAATCTTACTTCCTTTTTTTATACCTAATCATGTAAAAATCATCGAATTTTCCATCCTCATCAGAATCAATAATCCCGCTTAATTGAAAATGTTCTTCGTTTTTTTCATAATCAAAATCCTTCTTATCTCCATCAATACTGGTAAAACTTACCGTCTTGCTTTCAAATTTTACAACTCCATTATCATTAATTATTTTATCTCCAACTTCATTAAAGGCATAAATCTCATATTTATTGTCGTCAATTTCAAGTATATATGGACTAATTTCTAATTGTTTTTTCCAGTTTCCACGGTCAATTTCTACCCTTTCTATCGTTTTCCCATCTTCTTTAACAATTAAGCTCAAAAATTCAGCATCCCAAATTTCTTTGGCTTTTATTTCTTTTTCTTCCCTTGCGGGATTTTTTATTTCTGCTTGCTCAAGCGTATCTTTATTTTCCTCGGTATCCTGCTCTGCTGGGCGATTTTCATCTGCGCAAGCAATTAAAAATAATACTAAAAAACTTAAAATTAACGAATTCTTAAAGTTCATTTTCAGGTATTTTGAGCAAAAGTGGACTTTTTATGGTACTTTTGCAACCCTGTTTATGCTTAATATTCGTAACATTGCCATCATCGCTCACGTCGACCATGGCAAAACCACTTTGGTTGATAAAATTCTTTATCAAACCAATTTATTTAGAGAAAATGAAGATAAAGGTGAATTAATCCTCGATAATAACGACCTGGAAAGGGAAAGAGGTATTACCATATTTTCTAAGAACGTATCTGTTCGCTACAAAGACGTAAAAATTAATATCATTGATACACCTGGTCACGCCGATTTCGGTGGAGAGGTTGAAAGGGTACTAAAAATGGCCGATGGTGTTATACTTTTGGTTGACGCCTTTGAGGGTCCTATGCCGCAAACTCGTTTTGTGCTTCAAAAATCATTACAATTAGGTCTTAAACCTATTGTAGTAATAAACAAAGTAGATAAACCAAACTGTCGTCCTGAAGAAGTTCATGATGCTGTATTTGAATTATTCTTTCAATTAGATGCTACTGAAGAGCAATTAAACTTCCCAACTATTTATGGTTCTTCTAAAATGGGTTGGATGGGTACTGATTACAAAACTCCGGGTAACGATTTCTTACCTCTGCTAGATTGTATTCTTGAAAATGTTCCTGCTCCTAATCCTCCAGCTGGTAATACTCAAATGCAAATTACCTCAATCGATTTTTCAACTTTCGTTGGTAGAATTGCTGTAGGTAAAATAGCTCGTGGATCTTTAAAAGAAGGACAGCCTATTCGTTTAATGAAAAACGATGGAACATCGGTTCAAAGCCGTATTAAAGAACTTTACACTTTTGAAGGTTTAAATAGAAAAAGAGCTGAATCAGTTAATGCCGGCGATATTGCCGCTGTTGTTGGTTTAGAAGAATTTTCTATTGGTGAAACTATTGCTGATTTTGAAAATCCTGAGGCTTTACCGGGTATTAAAATCGACGAACCAACCATGAATATGTTGTTTAGTATTAACAACTCTCCATTCTTTGGTCAAGAAGGTAAATTTGTTACATCAAGGCATTTAAGAGATCGTTTATATAAAGAAACTGAAAAAAATCTTGCCCTTAGGGTCCAAGAAACCAATTCAGCCGATTCTTTCTTGGTTTTTGGTAGAGGTATTCTTCACCTTTCTATCTTAATTGAAACCATGAGAAGAGAAGGTTATGAATTAATTGTTGGTCAGCCGCAAGTAATTGTAAAAGAAATTGACGGACAAAAATGTGAGCCTTATGAAATTTTAGTGGTAGATGTACCAGCTGAATTTTCAGGTAAAGTTATTGAACTAGTAACTCTGAAAAAGGGTGAACTTTTAGTAATGGAAACTAAAGGTGAAATGCAACACGTTGAATTCAGAATTCCTTCTAGAGGATTAATTGGTTTGCGTTCTCAAATGTTAACCGCAACCGCAGGAGAAGCTATTATGGCTCACCGTTTCTTAGAATATGCTCCTTGGAAAGGTTCTATACCTGGTAGAATTAATGGAGTATTAATTTCTATTGATCGTGGCCCGGTTACCGCTTATTCTTTGGATAAACTTCAAGATAGAGGTAGATTCTTTGTTGAACCTGGTGATGAAATTTATAATGGTCAAATCGTTGGTGAAAACGTAAGACCTGATGATTTAGGTGTAAATATTGTTAAAGCTAAGCAGTTAACCAATATGCGTGCTGCTGGTAAAGATGATAACGCTAAATTAGCTCCAAAAATTGAGTTCTCATTAGAAGAAGCAATGGAGTATATTCAAGGTGATGAATGTATTGAAATCACCCCTAAATCTATTCGATTAAGAAAATTAATATTAGATGAAAATGAGCGTAAGAGACGCGAAAAATCTCTTGCCTCTGCATAAATATGAGTGCAATAATATTAGACGGTAAATCAACCTCAGCAGCCATTAAAGTAAAAATGGCCGCTGAGGTTAATTCTTTTTTAGAAAAAGGATTACGCAAACCTAAATTGGTTGCAATTTTAGTAGGTAATGATGGAGCCTCTGAAACTTATGTGGCTTCTAAAGCAAAAGACTGCCTAGAATTAGGAATGAGTTCCGAAATTATCCGATTCAATTCAGATATTTCTGAAGAAACTCTGGTTCAAAAAATTCATGAAATTAATGCCGATACTAACATAGACGGATTAATTGTTCAATTACCTCTGCCTAAACATATTAGCGCAGAAAATATTACTCTTGCTATTAGTCCTGATAAAGATGTTGACGGCTTTCACCCCGTAAATGTTGGAAATATGTTTAAGGGTTTACCAGCTTTCTTACCTGCAACTCCTTACGGAATTTTATTAATGTTAGAACAATACGGTATTAAAACTGCTGGTAAACATTGTGTTATTATCGGTCGTAGCGATATTGTGGGTAAGCCAATGTCGGCTCTTATGAGCAGAAATGCTGAACCTGGAAATTGTACGGTAACTCTTTGTCATTCTAAAACTCAAGATTTATCCTATTTTACCAAACAAGCTGACATTTTAATTGCAGCTTTAGGAAAACCTTTATTTATTGATAAATCAATGGTTAAAGCAGGTGCAATTGTTATTGATGTAGGTATTACCCGAATCGACGCGCCTGAATTAAGTAAAAAATATAAGATTGTTGGAGATGTTGATTTTGAGTCGGTTAAAGAAGTAGCTTCTTTTATTACTCCGGTTCCTGGCGGCGTTGGATTAATGACCCGTATTGGTTTGTTAAAAAATACCTTAGATTCGTATAAACGAACTTTTAATCTTTAATCTTATGAATCAAACCAACGCGTTACCCTTGATGGAAGATTTTTATACCATTCAAGGTGAAGGAGCTTTTTCTGGCGTTCCAGCCTATTTTTTAAGGTTAGGTGGCTGCGATGTAGGCTGCGTTTGGTGTGATGTAAAAGATTCGTGGGATGCTTCAAAACATCCTCTTGTTACCATTCAAGAAATGGTTGACCGGGTAGTCGCAACTCCTGCTGAGATTGCAGTAATTACTGGTGGTGAACCCTTAATGTATAATTTAGATACCCTTACTTCTGCCCTTAAAGAAAAAGGAATTCGCACCCATATTGAAACCTCTGGAGCTTATCCACTCTCTGGTAAATGGGATTGGATTTGTTTCTCCCCTAAAAAATTTAAAAGCCCTCTCGAAAAAATCTATGATAAAGCTCACGAGCTTAAAGTAATTGTTTACAACAAAAGTGATTTTTTATGGGCACGTGAATTTGCCGAAAAGGTTAATCCCAATTGCATTTTATTATTACAACCCGAATGGTCAAAATCGGCAGAGATTTTGCCCTCTATAATTGAATTTGTAAAAGAAAACCCGAAATGGAGAATCTCTTTACAAACTCATAAATTCATGGATATTCCATAATTAATTAAAATTAAATGAAGTTAAAGTTTATTGCTGTTCTCTTTATTTTTTATTCCCTTGCGGGATGTGTTTCTGCGCAACCAATTACTGAAACTGGTTCAAAAAATAAAAATGCCATGAAGGCATTTAATTATGCCCTAGGTCTATACAATGGAGGTGATTATAATGGCGCACTTGAGCAAGTTCAAATAGCATTAGATAAAGACAAGAATTTTATTGATGCTATGGTTTTAGCCTCAGATATTTACCGATCTATGGGAAATTTTGCTCAATCCATAGATTTTTCTTCTAAAGCTATTCAATTAAAATCAGATTACCCTCAAGCTTTTTATATTAGAGCCCAATCAAGATTCGAACTAAGTAAATTCGATAGTGCTAAAATGGATTTTGAATCTTTTTTAGCCTTTCCAAAAATATTTGCTCGTGAAAAAAAAGCGGCCATTAAAGGGGTTCGTGATTGTGATTTTTCTAAAACAGCACTGAATAATCCAGTTCCATATAATCCCATAAATTTGGGAGCTAATATTAATACCGATGATGATGAATATTGGCCAGGTTTAACGGTTGATGAAAAATACTTTTATTTTACTCGTCAAATTGGGAATGAAGAGTTTTATTATAGTACAAAAATCGATGATTCTACTTGGTCTCCTTCTAGAAATTTAGGTCCTCCAATTAATACTCATTTAAATGAAGGCACCATTTCGGTTAGTAGTGATGGTCAATATATTTTTTTTACGGCTTGTAATAGACCAGATGGTTTAGGAAGCTGCGATATTTATTTTTCTAAATTAAATGGTAGTATTTGGGGCACTCCTAAAAATTTAAGAGCACCAGTTAATTCTGCCGCTTGGGAATCTCTTCCAAGCCTAAGTTTTGATGGTAAACAAATTTATTTTTCGAGTAATAGGCCCGGTGGTTTTGGTGGTAAAGATATTTGGGTAACTACTTTTGAAGATAATAAATTCACCGAACCCCTAAATTTAGGTCCAACCATTAATACAGAATACGATGAAGATGCGCCTTTGATTCATCAAGATAATCAAACTTTATACTTTAGTTCATCAGGCTGGCCCGGAATGGGAAGTAATGATTTATTTTATAGCAGAAAAGATGAAAACGGTAATTTCACGGCTCCCGTAAACATGGGATATCCTATAAATACCTCGGGAGATGAAAGAAGTTTTCATATAAGTAGATCTGGTAAAAAAGCATTTATTTCTAGCTCTCGATTAGGTGGCTTTGGCGGAGTAGATATTTACAGTTTTCAATTATACAAAGAAGCTCAGCCTGTTCCAACCTCTTATGTTAAGGGAATTGTTACTGATGAAGAAAGCGGAGCTTTTTTGTCGGCATCAGCAGAATTATTTAACTTAAATAGCGGTAATTTAATTTTAAGTACCATTAGCAATGAAAAATCAGGTGAGTTTATGATGGTTCTTCAGCCAGAAACTTTTTATGGATTAAACGTAAATAAAGAAGGTTATTTATGGTATTCTAAAAACTATTCTTTTGCCAAAAATGCTCCCGGCGAACCTCAAATCATTTATATCAAACTCAAAAAACTCAAAAAAGACGGTATTCTTACCTTAAATAATACTTTTTTTGACGTAGATAAATTTGATTTAAAACAAGAATCTGTTTTGGAACTAAACAAATTATATGATTTGTTAAATTCTAATCCTAAAATTAGTATTGAAATTAGCGGACATACCGATAATACAGGTAATCCGCAGAAAAATAAAACCTTATCAGAAAATAGGGCTAAATCAGTTTATAACTTTTTAGTTCAGAAAGGTATAAATCCCGCAAGGTTAAAATTTGCAGGATATGGAGATACTAAACCAGTTGCCCCTAATACTACTGAAGAAGGAAAACAACTCAATAGGAGGGTAGAAGTAAAAATATTAAATATGTAATAAAACGCCTCTGTGTCCCTTAAATAAAGAGACACAGAAGTTTTTTAATAAACATAAAACGAAAAATATTGTTGAGACCCATTCGGATTAATTCCTTCAATTATCAATCGTCCTCTTATATTTTCTAAATCTTTAATTACATCATCGGCTTTGGTATAATCTTTACCATTAATGCGTAATATAATAAAACCGTCAGGAATACTCATTTCTCTAATTCTACCATATCGAATATTACTCACTTTTATACCATATTTTATTCTATACTTTTCTTGTTCAATTTTAGTAACTTCTTCAAAATCTGCCCCTAAACTTTTTGAAAAAACACTTTCATCTTTTACCATTTCGGTAGTCCCATTGCTATTTACTAAAACCAATTCCTTTTCAAGGTTTTTTCCATCTCGTAAAACTTTAAATTTAACTTTATCTCCTGGTCTATAATAGGCTAGCTGTTCATCAAAGGAGGCTTTATCATTGGTTTCTCTATTATTAATTGATAACAAAACATCTCCTTCAACAATGCCAGATTTTGCTGCTGGGCCGCTATTTTGAACTACATTAACAAAAACACCTTTATTTACTTGACCTAATTTTTCGTATAAGTTTCCTTCAATATTAATAACTTCTAAGCCTGAATAAGCTCTTTGTACCTTACCATAATCTCTCAAATCGCCAATTATTTTATAAGCCATATTTGAAGGGATAGCAAAACCATAACCCGTGTATGCTCCGGTGCTTGACGCAATGGCAGTATTTATTCCTACTAATAAACCTTCATCATCAACTAATGCTCCACCTGAATTTCCGGGGTTAATTGCTGCATCGGTTTGAATAAAAGATTCTATAGGAAATTGATTGGAAACTACATTAATATTTCTTCCTTTTGCAGATACAATTCCTGCCGTTACTGTTGAATTTAAATTAAACGGATTACCTACTGCAATTACCCATTCCCCAATTTTTAAATCATCAGAATTTCCGAATTTTAAAGGAATCAAATCCTTGGCTTCTATTTTTAATAAGGCCAAATCCGTTGAAGGATCTTTACCTATAATTTTGGCTTCAAAAACTTTTCTACCTTTATTTAAAATTACTTCAATTTTATCAGCACCTTCAATTACGTGATTATTAGTAGCAATATAACCGTCTTCTGAAATAATTACTCCAGAACCTGCGCCAGATATTAATTCTCGCCTGCCCGAAATATCATAACCAAACCATTCATCCCACCAATTTCTTCTTTTAATAGCTGAGGTTGTTTTAACAAATACTACTGAAGGGGTAGCAATTTCTGAAGCTTTAACAAAATTTACTCCTGAATTTAGACCATATGCTTTTTCAGAATGGTTAATTAATTGTCCATTACTTGGTAAGTTTTCTTGTTTCGAAAAACTTAAATCTACATCTTTAAAAAACCATTGGGAATATAAAAATGAGCCCAATAGACCAAAAAAAAGGGCTGTAAGCCCTACCAATATTATACTTTTTAATTTTCCCATTATTCTATCGCATTTGGATTATAAACTATTTTACCCTTTATTTCTAACTCGATTACAGGCATTTTTGGATCATTTACAATTACATAAATAGGCTTGCTCACATCACCTGACCTCCCTAAAGCTCTAAATTCTGCCTGAATTAAAGTAGATTCTCCAGGTGCTAATACATTTTTCTGAAGTATAGTTCCTGTGCAACCGCAGGCTGTTTTTACATCTCTAATGATTAACGGACTTTTTCCATTATTGGTGATTGTGTAATATACCCTTCCTGTATCAATATTTAGTATTGATCCAAAATCAGCAACTGTTGGACTAATATTTACCGTTGGAGCATTAGCTAATTGTTTTTTATTGAGTTTACTAAAATCTTCTACTACATTTACTGTATTTAATAGTAATTTTCTAAAAGGATTTTGTGGATCATTGGTATATAATTCTAAACTATAATTATTAATTCCCCACTCATTTCCTTTTAAGCTATTATATATAGCCATAAATTTAACGGTATCACCAGGTGCAATCATGGTTTTATTAGAAAACACTTCTATATGAGCTGGTAATCCTTGTAAACTGGTAATTTTTATAGAATCATTTGAAAAATTATATGCACTAAATTCAACGGTATCAATGCTACCATAATAAACATTTCCGTAATTAATCAATGATACATCAAAACCTAAACCGCCTTGTAAATTGGAATAAACATCAAATATATTTTTGGGTCTTTTAATTACCTCGCCCCTAAAGGTTAAATAGGCCATTTTTGGATTACCATTGGTATTGATTTTAACTCCTTTTTCAAATGGGCCCGGTCTGTTTGCAGGGTCAAAAGCAGCTTCAACAAATGCGGTATCTCCTTCATTAATTTCACCTTTAGTATAATCTGAAGTGGTACAATCACATGAAGCTTCAACGTTTTCAATGACTAATTTTCCGGGACCTTTATTTATTAAGTAAAATTTATGTTTTACAACTCCATTTTCTTCTTTAATTTTCCCGAAATTATAAAAGGGTTCAATTAATTCTATTACTGGACTATTAGAGCTTTTTTGCCCCATTAAATAAGGACTTGTTAGTATTAATAAAAAACTAAAAATGTTTTTATTCATCATATGACTCATTATTTCAAAAACTATACCGTATTAAACTTATTGCAGCAGATGTTGTTTCCATGCTTCAGGTTGCATAATTTTGAAAGGTGCGAAATAATATTTTAAATGGCGAAGATTCTGGATTAAATAATTCAGATAAAGACATTGAAAAAGTCTTGCGCCCTCAAAGTTTTGATGATTTCTGCGGTCAGGATAAGATCTTAGAAAATATTAAAATTTTTGTTGGTGCTGCAAAACTTAGAGGTGAGTCATTAGATCATGTCTTATTACATGGCCCTCCGGGATTAGGAAAAACTACCCTTTCTAATATTATTGCTAATGAATTGGGCGCTAAAATGAAAATTACTAGCGGACCTGTTTTAGAAAAACCGGGCGATTTAGCTGGTTTATTAACTTCTTTAGACGAGGGTGATGTTTTGTTTATTGATGAAATTCACCGCCTCAGCCCAGTAGTTGAAGAATATTTATATTCTGCAATGGAAGATTTTCGTATTGATATTATGCTTGAATCTGGTCCAAGTGCTAGAACGGTTCAAATAAGTTTAAGCCCATTTACTCTAATAGGAGCAACCACTAGATCCGGCCTTTTAACTTCACCCTTAAGAGCACGTTTTGGTATTAATGCCCGACTCGAATATTATGATACTAAGTTATTAACCACTATTGTTATTCGTTCGGCTGAAATTCTGAAAACCCCAATTCATGATAATGCTGCATTTGAAATTGCTAGAAGATCTAGAGGTACACCTCGAATTGCAAATGCTTTATTAAGAAGAACAAGAGATTTCGCCCAAATTAAAGGTAATGGTACTATAGATTTAAGTATAGCTCAAATAGCCTTGAATGCTTTAAATGTGGATTCTAATGGTTTAGATGAGATGGATAATCGAATTTTGGTAACCATTATTGACAAATTCAAAGGTGGTCCGGTTGGATTAACAACCATTGCTACTGCAGTAGGTGAGGACTCTGGTACTATTGAAGAGGTTTATGAGCCTTTTTTAATTCAGGAGGGCTATTTACATAGAACTCCTCGTGGGCGAGAAGCTACAGAGTTGGCTTATCGTCACTTAAATAAGTTATCATCACGTAGTAAGGATTTGTTTAACCTTTAAATGATAATAAAAAATTTAAAAGAACAAATTAGCTCTTTCGCAAAAGATCAAGGATTTTCTTTTATTGGATTTTCTAAAGCTGAATTTTTAGAAGAAGAAGCCCCCAAATTAGAAAGCTGGTTAAAAAATCAAAAACATGGTGAAATGTCATACATGGAAAATCATTTTGACAAACGCCTCGATCCAAGATTATTAGTGCCTGGAGCAAAATCAGTAATCTCTCTTCTTTTTAATTATTTTCCTGGTAAAACTTCTGAAATAAATTCTGATAAACCTAAAGTAGCCTCATATGCCAAGGGCATAGATTATCATTATGTTTTAAAAGACAAACTAAAATTAATTATTAATCAAATTCAGTCTCAAATTCAAAGCGAATTTGTTTACAGGATTTTTGTTGATTCGGCTCCGGTAATGGAAAGGCAGTGGGCTCAGAAATCAGGTTTAGGTTGGCTTGGCAAAAATACTTTATTGATAAATAAAGGTTCAGGCTCATTTTTTTTCCTTGCGGAGATTATTTGTGATTTGGAATTTGAACCCGACTCCCCTATAAAAGATTATTGTGGAACATGCACTGCATGTATTGATGCATGCCCAACTGAAGCTTTAAGTCCATATTTGTTAGATGCATCTAAATGTATATCCTATTTAACCATTGAGCTTAAAGATCAAATTCCGCAAGAATATGGTAATAAAGAACTGAAAAACTGGATTTTTGGTTGTGATATTTGCCAAGAAGTATGTCCTTGGAATCGTTTTTCAAAACCTCATTCAGAATCTGCGTTTTTTGCTCAAGGTAATTGGGTAGAATGGGATTTTAAAAAATGGGAAGAACTAAGTAATGAAGAATTCAATAAAACATTTAAAAATTCTCCTTTAAAAAGAGCAGGTATTAAAGGCATCAAAAAAAATCTTGATGCCTTAAAAAGAAATATTAAAAACTAAAGTTAAATCCTAAACTAGGTAAAATAGGAAGCTGATCTACTCTTGTATAATTTACTCGATCAAAATAGAAAACATTAGCTCTATTGTAAACATTAACACAAGAGAAAATAATATTTAAGTCGGTTTTTTTGAACTTGAATTTTCTTTCCAATGAAAAGTCTAAACGATGAAAAGAAGGTAATCTACCCGTATTTATATCTCCGTATAAAATCCCTAAATCTCCATTGGCTCCTGTATAATTACTTCCAACACCTTGATTAAAATTTAGGTTTTCATAAAATCCTTGAGTAAAAGTAAATGGAAGTCCTGACCCATAATTCCATCTTAAATTAGCTTGCCAAGCATCATTTTTGCCCCATTTATATGAACTTACAATGTTAAAATTATGTCTTCGGTCAAAATTAGGGAAATAGGTTCTTACTCCATCATTACGAGTGATATAGGTATATGAATACACCATCCACAAATAGAACTTTTTATACTCATACTTAAGTTTAAAATCAAATCCATAAGCTCTGCCTGTTTCTACTACATAATCTTTTTTCAAAAAATCAGGCTTGCTTGCGTTGATTTCATTATCATCAAATATTTTATCTCTGTTAATATTAGTGATTTGATCAAATTCTTTGATATAAGCTTCTGCACCAAATTCAATATTTTTAATGATATCCCATTCAAATCCACCAACAGCATGACGAGCTTTTTGTAAACGACTAGTTACTGGATTTCCATTTAAACTTTTGGGTAAATTTTCTGGTGATGCTAAAAAACCATAAAATAAATTAACAACATCTCTATCAGAAACTGCTGCCATTAAGTTTTGAGAATAGAAACCCCCAGCTGCTTTTAGTCTGAAATTTTTACTGGCTTTATATTTTAATGCTAAACGAGGTTCTGGAGAAAATTCTGGTAATGATGCATAAAACATTAATCTAAAACCCGGTTCAATAACCCATCTTGGAGTTACTTTTTTATACCTGATGTATAAGCCTAATTCTGTATTATTATCTTGCTGACTAAGTCTTCTATTATTTGCATTAAAGGTCTCGAAATTCGTAGAAAATCCATTTATTTCAGCTCCATATTTTATTTCATCGTTAGCTAATAAATAACTGAAGTTTAATCCTGTATTAAATCCATTTATTGAACTATTCCTAGGTTTATTATCTATTTCAGTTTGAACCATCTCATAAGATGAGTATGAAACAAAACCATCAATTAAAGTTCGTGAACCTTCTGGTAAAGCAACAAATTTGGTTCCTAACCCATAAGAGTTCCAACCATATTGTGTAGCTCCCGGAAAGTTTACGGCATCTTTAAAGTTAAAACCAAATACGTCAAAACGAGTACCTTGTCCGTTAGAGAAACTCATTTTTCCATATAAATCCGTAAAGGTATAGGGTAATCTTGCAGCATCAATGTACGGGTAAAATATTTTGCTGCTTTGCTCTAAATAGGAGGTTTTGTAACTGAAAATGTAAGAACTAGATGAGGTACCTTCCTTAAATTTTTTAAGTGGGCCTTCAATTAAAATTTTACTGGTAAAAGGGTTTGAAGCTAATTTTCCAGAAAATTTATTTTTTTTACCTTCTCTAGTGCTAACATCAACAATTGCAGAAATTCTACCACCATATTCAGCTCCAAAACCTGCTGAATAAACATCAGCAGTTCTAATAATATCGGCATCGAATACCGAAAATAAACCAATAGAATGGAATGGATTATAAATGGTCATTCCATCTAATATAACTTTATTCATAATAGGAGCACCACCTCTAATGTATAGCTGCCCTCCTTGATCTCCAGTACTAACAACTCCAGGTAATACCTGAAGACTTTGAACTAAATCCGGTTCACCACCAATGGTTACCAAGTTTTTTAATTCTTTGGCATCAATTCTATCTTTACTTATTTGAACTTCTCTTGATTTTGCTTGTTTTTCAGCACTTACTTGTACTTCATCCAAAACAATTCCTGAACTTTCCTTTATATATAAGTTTTTAGTAAGTACTTTTCCTCCAGTAATATCTATCGAAATTTTTAAGGTATCATAACCTAAATAGCTTACTACAAGGGTGTATTTCCCGTCTTCAATCTTGTCAATATTATAAAGTCCTTTTTCGTCGGTAACATCCCCTTTCAAATTTTCCAACAAGTAAACATTGGCAAAAGCTACTGGTAAACCAGTTTCTTTATCCATTATAAATCCTCTAATTGAACCTTTTTGTGAATATCCCGCAAGGGCAATAAAACAAATAAAAATGCTTAGTAAATATTTTTTCATGAATTTCGCCCCGAAACTAAGGCTTTTTTATTTAATCTTTAGTGGCTTTTTAATAAACTATTTTGATTTTATGACGTTAATATTACCAAATTGGTTTAACCGTGATTAAAGAAGGCGAAGATTTTTATTTTGATAAGAATGGATTAATGGTTTTTACCGAAAAGTACCATTTAAAAAGAGGGTATTGCTGCGGTAGCGGATGTATCAATTGCCCTTTTATGTATGTTAATATGAAAGAAGGGCCGCGCAAAGATGCCCTGATTGATAAAAAAAATCAGAAGAAAATTAGTTAAAACGAATTGCTTTAACTGGACTAATATTCGAAATTAATACGGTTGGGATTAATAAACTCATTAAACAAATTAGGTAACATCCAAGGTTTACCCCTGTAAACCAAATCCAATCAAATTTAACGGGTACATGGTCAACATAATAACTAGCATTATCTAATGGAATGATATGGGTATAGTATTGTATTATAAAGATTCCCATAGCAACCAGGTTTCCGATTAGTATTCCATTTAAGGTTAATTGATTGGCTTTTCTCAAAAAAATATTTCTTACCTGATGATTTTTTGCACCCAATGCTTTTAAAATTCCTATCATATTGGTTCTCTCCAAAATTAATATGAGGAGGGCAGTTATCATATTTATGATTCCAACAATACTCATCAATATTAAAATGATCCAAACATTTTGGTCTAATAATGCCAACCAATCATAAATTTGAGGATATAATTCTTTTGAAGTAATTGCTTCTTTATCAATACCTAAATAAGTGTTAATTTTAGGTTTAAGTTTAGTCATGTTTTGGTTGTTATTCAAAAGTACTTCATAACCTTGCACCAAACTATCGGGCCAGGAGTATAAGGTTCGAATCATATGAATATTACAGATAGCAAAACTGCGGTCGTGCATATCCAGACCACTTTTGAAAATACCTTTAATGTTAAAACTTCTTGCTCTAACAGGCTGCTGAACAAAATAAACATTTAGTTTTTTTCCAGTATCTAAGAATAAACTATTAGCCAGATATTCAGAAATTAAAACCGAATTCTGTTCATCTATATTTTTATAATCGGGTATATAACCTTTTACTAAAATTTTACTCAAATATTCGGTTTGGTAAGTGGAGTCTATTCCTTTCATTACTATTCCCTGAATATTTTCTCCTGATTTGATGATACCTGCTTTTTGAATAAATGGCTGTATGTTTTTAACTCCCGCAATGGATTTAATTTTATTGGCCATTATGGGGTCTAGGTATAATGGCTGTGCCTCAAAACTTTCATTTAAATCAAAAGTTCTAATTTGAATAGGGGCAGCAAAACCAGTTAATTTATTTTCAATTTCAGAATAAAACCCTTTAGTAATAAATACAGATAATAACATAATGGTTAAGCTGAGAGAAATCCCCCCAATACCTATCTTTATTATTAACCCCGAGAAATTACCCTCTGATTTAATACTGATTTTTTTAGCTATATATTTAGCAAATTGAGCCATTTTAGGTTTCGAAATTACAATTCAATTGCGAATCATTAATATATTTGTTACGTAATTTTATGAAAAAACCACTCATTTTAATACTTTCTGTTTTTCTATACTACTTTTCCGAAAGCCAAGGGTATGTTACACCATTGACAAATGGTTCCAATATTATTGTTGGAGCAGAGCGCACCGATCAATATTTTCCTCTAATAAAAAATAAAAGAATTGGATTAGTTGTTAACCCAAGTTCGGTGGTTAAAGGATCTCATTTAGTGGATACCCTATTTAAATCTGGAATTAAAATAAGCGGAATTTTTGCGCCAGAGCATGGTTTTAGGGGGAATTATGGGGCAGGGGATAAGGTTTCTAATGAAGTGGATCAAAAAACCGGGTTAAAAATATTTTCTCTATACGGTGAGAATAAAAAGCCTAAAAAGGAATGGTTAAAAAATATGGATATCATCATTTTTGATATTCAAGACGTAGGGGTTCGCTTCTATACTTATATATCAACCCTTCATTATGTAATGGAAGCTTGCGCTGAAAATAACATTGAATTAATTGTTTTAGATCGACCAAATCCTAATGGTTTTTATATAGATGGTCCGATATTAGAAAAAGGATTTTCTTCATTTGTGGGTATGCATCCTGTTCCAATTGTTCATGGATGCACTATTGGGGAATATGCTGATATGATCAATGGTGAAAATTGGTTATCTAATGGATTAAAATGTAAGCTTAAAGTGGTAGAATGTTTAAAATATGACCATCAAACCGAATATGAATTACCCATAAAACCTTCTCCTAATTTACCCAATCAGGCTTCTATTTATTTATATCCTTCATTATGTTTTTTTGAAGGAACCGATGTTTCGGTTGGGAGAGGAACCGATTTCCCTTTTAATGCAGTAGGAGCGCCATGGTATAAAAATGGGAATTTCGAATTTACCCCAGTCTCTATTCCAGGTGTAGCTCCTAATCCGCCTCATTTAAATAAATTATGTAAAGGGTATAAATTAGAATCTTTTGGTCAACATATGATGCCAGCTTTAAAATCAATACATTTAGATTGGTTAATAGAATTTTATCAAAATTCACCTGATAAAGCTAAGTTTTTTAATTCTTTTTTCGATAAATTAGCAGGTACGGATCAATTAAGAAAAATGATTATTGAGGGCAAAAACCCTGATGAAATAAGAGAATCTTGGAAAAAAGGATTGGAGGATTATAAAAAAATCAGAGCTAAGTATTTGAGATATCCAGATTTTTATTAAAATTTTTTATCAAAATGTTGGTTAATAATGTTTTTTTAGTACCTTTGCAGACCTTTTAATAGAAATAAAATGGCAAGAGTTTGTGATCTAACCGGCAAAAAGGCATTAGTTGGTAATAGCGTATCTTTTTCAAATAAGAAAACCTTACGCAGGTTCCACCCTAATTTGCATACAAAGAAGTTTTATATTCCTGAAGAAAATCAGTGGATTACCCTTAAGGTGTCTACTTCTGCATTAAGAACCATCAGTAAACTTGGTATTTCTGCAGTTTTAAACAAATTAATTAAGAAGGGTTCCATTTAATAATATTTTAGAAAATGGCAAAGAAAGGTAATAGAATTCAAGTAATCCTTGAATGCACCGAGCATAAAGATAGCGGTATGGCTGGGACTTCCAGATATATCACTACAAAAAATAAGAAAAATACTACGGAGAGAATTGAACTTAAGAAATTCAATCCTGTTTTAAAACGTTACACCATTCATAAAGAAATAAAGTAAAATGGCTAAGAAAGTAGTTGCGACTCTTAAAACAGCAGGTGCCGGTAAAGACTGGGCCAGAGTTATTAAAGCTGTTAAATCTCCAAAAACTGGAGCTTATACTTTTAGAGAAGAAATGATTCCTACAGAACAAGTTAAAGATCATTTCAAAAACTAGTCCTGTAATAAAAATGTACTGAAAGCTCCTTTTAGGAGCTTTTTTTTTATTTAATTTATTCGGTAATAATGGGATTTTTTAGTAATTTCTTTTCAAAAGAAAAAAAAGAAAAACTGGATCAAGGTCTTGAAAAAACTAAAGTTAGCCTCTGGGGTAAAATTAGTAAAGCCTTACTTGGTAAATCTAAAATTGATGATGATTTTTTAGATGAGCTTGAAGAAGTTCTGGTTAGCTCTGATGTAGGTATTGATACTACCCTTAAAATTATTGAAAGAGTAGAAAAAAGAGCCGCTAAAGATAAATTCATTTCTGAGCAAGAATTAAATACCATCCTTAGAGAAGAAATTGCCGGATTATTACCCGAACCCGAAAATAATTCATCCACCGATTTTTATTTACCTTCTCACCCTAAACCCTATATTATTATGGTGGTTGGTGTAAATGGTGTAGGTAAAACAACCACTATCGGAAAATTATCAGCCCAATTTAAACGCCAAGGTAAAAAAGTTCTCCTGGGTGCTGGTGATACCTTTAGAGCTGCTGCTGTTGAGCAGCTGACTATATGGTCAAAAAGGGTAGGAGTTGACATTGTAGATAAAGGCATGAATGCGGATCCCGCATCTGTTGCTTTCGAAACGGTTAAAAAAGCCGTTGAAGAGCAATACGATGTGGCTATTATTGATACCGCTGGTAGATTGCATAATAAAATAAACTTGATGAACGAGCTGACAAAAATTAAAAGGGTTATGCAAAAGTTCCAAGAATCTGCACCCAATGAAATTTTACTCGTCCTAGATGCTTCCACCGGACAAAATGCTTTTGAACAAGCGAAACAGTTTACAGCTGCTACAGAAGTTAATGCATTAGCTCTTACTAAACTTGATGGAACTGCCAAAGGTGGAGTAGTAATTGGTATCTCCGAGCAATTTAATATTCCCGTTAAATATATTGGGGTTGGTGAAGGTATAGATGATTTACAGGTATTTAATAAATATGAATTTATTGATAGCCTCTTCAAAAATTAAAACATCATGAAAACCAAAACCCTTAAAAAGAATAAAATTAATATAATAACTCTAGGTTGTTCTAAAAATCTAGTAGATAGCGAAGTGCTTTTCTCTCAACTTAAAGCCAATAAAATGGAAGTTGAGCATGAATCTTCAAAAAATGACGCAAACGTAGTGGTTATTAATACTTGTGGTTTTATTGAGAATGCTAAACAAGAATCTATTGACACTATTTTAAGATACGCAGATCAGAAAGAAGAAGGAAATATTGACAAATTAATCGTTACAGGATGCCTTTCTCACCGCTATAAAGATGATTTAGCCGCAGAAATACCCCAAGTAGATGCTTGGTTTGGGACTCTTGAACTCCCTGGTTTATTAAGTTCTTTAGGTGCTGATTATAAACACGATTTAATCGGTGAGAGGTTAGTCACAACCCCCGCTCATTATGCTTATTTAAAAATTAGTGAAGGATGTAATAGACCCTGCTCTTTCTGCGCTATTCCGCTAATGAGAGGGGCTCATACTTCAAAACCTATCGAACAAATTGTTAAAGAAGCTGCTCATTTAGTAAAACATGGTACCAAAGAAATCATGTTAATTGCTCAAGATCTTACCTCATATGGTTCTGATATTTACGGTAAAAGGAATTTGGCCGAAATGTTAGATCAATTAAGTGATGTAGAAGGTCTTGATTGGATTCGTCTGCATTATGCATTCCCATCTCAATTTCCGATGGAAGTATTTGATGTAATGAATGCTAAACCAAATATTTGCAAATATTTAGATATTCCTCTTCAACATATCTCTGATAATATGTTAAAAACAATGAGAAGGGGAATAACAAAGGCCAGAACCGAAGATTTAATCCATCAAATTAGAGCTAAAGTTCCTGGTATTGCTATTAGAACTACCATGTTGGTTGGTCACCCTGGCGAAACCCAAAAAGATTTTGATGATTTAATGAATTTTGTTAATGATTTTAAATTTGATCGCTTAGGAGTGTTTACCTACTCTCATGAAGAAAATACCCATGCCTACACATTAGCTGATGATATCTCTGAGGAAATAAAACAAGAGAGGGCTGAACAACTAATGGAACTTCAACAAGGGATCAGTTTTGAAATTAATAAAAACAAAATAGGTAATACTTATAAAGTTTTATTTGATCGTAAAGAAGGCGATTATTTTATAGGTAGAACAGAATTTGATTCACCAGAAGTTGATAATGAAGTATTAGTAAATGCAAAATCCAATTATGTAAGAATTGGCGATTTTGCAAATATTAATATTAAATCAGTTGAGGCATATGATTTGCATGGTGATGTGGTAAATTCATGAAAAATATTTCAATAAACCCAGAAAATACAGGATACTACTCCTCCATATATCTTGATTATTTAAAGAATTCTGAAAAGTTAAATTCTTTTATTTCTTATCCTCCAAATTTAAATGGTTTAAATAATTCCCTTGCGGGAAGAAAAGTTATTGCTGATAGATCAAAACTAGTTTCTGCCTTAACTCAGCAATACTCCAAACTGAAAATTAGTGATAAGTTAAAAGAAAACATTAACTTATTATCTCAAGATGATTCTTATACGATTACTACGGGTCAACAAGTACATATATTTTTAGGTCCTCTTTATGTAATTTATAAGGCTATTTCAGCAATTCGATTAGCCAATAAATTATCACAGTTACACCCTAATAAAAAGTTTGTCCCGGTATTTTGGATGGCCGGTGAAGACCATGATTTCGAAGAAATTTCATACATAAACCTATTTAACAAACAAATTAAGTGGGATAAGCCTGAAAATTTTCATGGTCCAGTTGGCAGGTTAAAAACGGATTCATTACTGCCTTTATTAGAAGAAATCAAAAGTATTTTAGGACCTAATTATCAAAATAATTATTTATTAGAAGTTTTTGAAAATGCTTATTCTACTCAGTCAAACCTTAATGATGCTACCCGATATATTATTAATGAACTATTGGGAGAGCAGGGGTTAATTGTATTAGACCCTGATGATATATTATTGAAATCTCAAATTTCTGAATTAATAATAAAAGATCTTACTACTAATCTTAATAGTAAAGAGGTAATTGATAGTACAAATGAATTGTTAAAAATGGGCTATAAAGCCCAACTATCGCCTAAAGAATTTAATTTCTTTTTGTTTATTAATAATAATAGGGAACGATTAGATTTTTTAGATGAAGACACTTTAATTTCGAATGTATCAGGAAAGAAATTTTCTAAATCTGAACTAGTTCAATTAGCACAAAAAAATCCTGAGTTATTCAGTCCTAATGTTATTACAAGGCCTATGTATCAAGAAACTATTTTACCTAATTTGGCCTATATAGGCGGACCAGGTGAAATAGCTTATTGGCTTCAACTAAAAAATGCTTTTATAAATAATCATATTGATTTCCCTGTTCTTATTCCAAGAGATTCCCATTTAATCATCCCCGCAAGGGTAAAACAAAAAATGGATGAACTCGAATTAGCATTAGAAAACTGGTTTTTGAATGTTTCAACACTTGAAGAAAACTATCTACGTGAACAGAACTTAACTTTTTATGAATTACAAGAACCAAAAAATCAAATCATCCGTATATTTGACCAAATTGCTGTTGAAGGCATTGAAATAGATAAGAGTTTAGAGACTTTTTTTGCGGCAGAAAAACACAAATTGGAAGAATCCATCCAAAAATGGGAACAGAAAATTGTAAAAAGCCAAAAAAATAAGTTTGACCAACAAAGGTCATTTATTCAGAAAACACATAAAAGCTATTTTGATAAGAATCAACTGCAAGAAAGATTTGATAATATTTTTATAATATTTTCACAAGATTTAAAAACGTTCTTGCTCACTTTATTGGATAAACCAATTGAAGAACTTGACTTCGAATATGAAATTCATGTTGTTTAATTGTTAAAGTTTTTCTTTAATAATTTGAAATATTAAAAGTTAGTTGTTTATTTGTAACCAAATGAGAAAATATAAGGCTATGAACCTTAAAAAAATCAAAACCATGAAGTGGCTGCCTGTTGCAGTTCTTCTCGCTACTGGCGCCAATGCATTCGCACAGTCAGGAAGTATTTTTCCAAATTCAAATGCAAAAAGATGGACATTAGGAGTTCAAGGTGGTATTACTATACCTTCGATGGATGCTAATAAACCAGGTTTTGGATTTAATGCAGGTTTAAATACTCAGTACAATTTCGGTCATTCTTTCGGTTTAAGATTAGCGGCTAATTACGGCCAATTGTCTGCAACTCGCGATTATGATAGATCTTTTATTCCAGAATATAAATTCAAAACTAATTTTATTGATTTTGATTTATCAGCTGTATTTACTTTAGGAAATATTTCTAACTTAAGACCAGCTAGAAAAACTATTTTTAATATTTATGTTGGAGCTGGTGGAGCTAGTTATAATACTACTTCAGATCCATACAGAAGAACAGCTAATGGACCTCAATTAACTAATGAAAGTAAAGGTTTAGCTCCTTTCTTCTCTGGAGGTTTCGGTCCTACAATCAATTTAAATGAAAAAATGGAATTAGGAATTAATTATTTCTTTAGATATAATTTAATTGATTCTATGGATGCAATCGCTTTAGGTAAATCTGGCGATATGTACCATATGCTTCAAGTTTCATTAAACTTCAAATTAGGTAAAGGTGGAGATGAGCATTTATCATTTATCAATCCTCTTGAAACTATGTATGAAGATATAGCTTCTGTAAAAGCTGATGTTAACAAATTAAAAGGTGATGCTGACGGTGATGGTGTTGCTGATCACTTTGACAAAGACCCAAACACTCCACAAGGTGCTAAGGTTTATGGAAATGGTGAAGCAGTAGATTCTGATGGTGATGGTGTTGCTGACATTAAAGATAATGAACCAAATTCTCCAAAAGGCGCTAAAGTTGATGCTAATGGGGTTGCAGAAGATCAAGATAAAGATGGCGTTGCTGACGTTTTAGATTTATCTCCAGATACTGATCCTAAATTCTTAGTTAATCACCAAGGTATTCCTATCATGACTAAAGAATTTGCTGAAAAAGTGAAGAAAAATCCAAACATCTTAGGTGGTGGAGTAGGTTATTTACCAGCAATTATGTTTGAAACAAATTCTTCTAAAGTATCTCCAAAATCTTATGCTGACTTAGCTTCTATTGCTACAGCACTTAAAAAAGGTAGTGGTGTTAAATTAGAAATTATTGGTCACGCTGATTCAAGAGGTTCTGACGGATTTAACGATAAATTAGGTTTGGCAAGAGCTGAAGCTGTTAAAAATATTTTAATTGAAATGGGTGTTCCTGCTGATTTATTAGTAGTAAAATCTGCTGGTGAAAGAAATCCATTATTAAAAGGTAATGATGCGGGTTCTTTAGCTGCTAACAGAAGAGTAGAATTCTTCATTTCTGAATAAGCATTTTTTTCATATTATTTTAAATAGAAAAAAACCCGAGATTTATTCTCGGGTTTTTTTATGCATTTGCATAGCGATATGCCAAACAGCAATTCCTGCACTTACTGATACATTTAAAGAATGTTTGGTTCCAAATTGAGGAATCTCAATAACCCCATCACAATTTTCCAATGCTTTTTCACTAACTCCATCAACTTCATTTCCTAAAATTAGTGCAATTTTTGAATTTTCATTAAGCTTAAAATTTTCTAATGATAAACTTCCCTCTGCTTGCTCTAAGGCCCAAATTTGATAATTATTCTCTTTTAAATTTAAAATGATTTCAACAATATCAGAATGATGCTCCCACTCCATACTTAATTCAGCTCCCAATGCTGATTTATGGATTTCTCTATTAGGTGGAGTGCCCGTTATTCCTGCTAATATTAAACGTTCTAATAAAAAAGAATCTGCAGTTCTAAACAAGGATCCTACATTATTTAAACTCCGAATATCCTCTAAAATCAAGATAAACGGGATTTTTTCCACTAATTTGAATTCGTCAGTTGTTAGTCTATTCAATTCATTATTCTTTATTTTGCGTATCATAATGGCTAATTCAATTAAAAAAGAAAATACTGAAACTCCTTTAATGCGTCAGTATTCGCAAATTAAAGCAAAATATCCCGGAGCTCTTATACTTTTTAGAGTAGGGGATTTCTATGAGACCTTTGGTGAAGATGCAGTTATTGCGTCTAAAATTTTAGGGATTGTTTTAACCAAAAGAAATAATGGTGGAGCTAATGAAACCGAATTAGCCGGATTTCCTTATCATAGTTTAGATGCTTATTTGCCAAAATTAGTTAGGGCCGGACAAAGAGTGGCTATTTGTGATCAATTAGAAGATCCTAAACAAGCCAAGAAATTAGTTAAACGTGGGGTAACTGAATTGGTAACTCCTGGTGTTACTTATAATGATAAAGTAGTTGAAACGAAACAAAACAATTATTTATCTGCTGTATTTTTTAATCAAGATTTTTGTGGTGTCGCATTCTTTGATATCTCTACTGGAGAGGCTTATTTAGCTCAAGGATCGATTGAATATGTAGACAAGCTTTTGCAAGGATTAAAACCAGCAGAAGTTCTCGTTTCTAAAAATCAACGTAAAAAATTTGAAGAATTTTTTGGACAAAAATTTAATATTTATCCTTTAGATGAATGGGTTTTTGGGATTGATTACGCAAAAGAAAAATTAAACAATCACTTTGGAACCCAAACCTTAAAAGGGTTTGGAATTGAACATTTGGAGCTAGGAATTATTGCGAGCGGTGCCTGCTTTCATTATTTATTTGAAACCCATCATCCGGATGTTCAACATATTAAAAAAATAAGTAGAATAGATGAAGATCAGTATGTTTGGTTAGATCGATTTACTATAAGAAATCTTGAATTAATTAATTCGCCACATGAAGGTGGAGTTTCTTTATTAGATATTTTGGATCAAACCATTACCCCAATGGGCGGTAGGCTGTTAAGAAAATGGTTGGTTTTACCTTTAAGAAATATTCCGGAGATATTAGAACGACAAAATTTCGCGGAGTCTTTAATTCAATCATCTACTATTCTGAATCAAATAACTAAACTTTTAAGCACCGTAGGAGATTTAGAACGTTTAATTTCTAAGGTAGCTTTAAAAAGAGTAAATCCGCGCGAATTAAATCAATTATCTAAATCATTAGATCAAGTAATTGCTATTAAAGAACTTTTAATTCAATCGGAAATTCCAACTTTAACAAAGTATGGGAATGGACTTTTAGATTGTACTGAATTAAGGAATAAACTTAAAAATACTTTAAGTGATGATGCCCCTCTTTTAATTAATAAAGGAAATGTAATAAGAGAAGGAATAGATTCTAATTTGGACGAGTTAAGAAAACTAGCTTTTTCAGGCAAAGATTTTTTACTTAATCTTCAAAAAAAAGAATCAGAGAGAACTGGAATTAGCTCTTTAAAAATTGGTTTTAATAATGTGTTTGGTTATTATTTAGAAGTATCCAATACCCATAAAAATAAGGTTCCTCAAGAATGGATTAGAAAACAAACTTTAGTAAATGCAGAGCGATACATTACTGAAGAATTAAAAGTTTATGAGGAAAAAATATTAGGCGCAGAATCTAAAATATTTGAAATAGAAGAAAACTTATTTAGAGAACTTATTGAATTTGTTTCGGTATATGTTTCTCAAGTACAAATAAATGCTCAAAAAATATCATGGATTGATTGTATTCAATCTTTTGCAACCAATGCTATTAAATGGAATTATTGCAAACCTAAAATAGACGACTCTTTAGATATCGAAATTAAAGATGCTCGACATCCAGTAATTGAACAACAATTACCTATAGATCAACAATATGTTCCTAATGATATTAAATTAAGTCCTGATGATACTCAAATTATCATTTTAACTGGACCTAATATGAGTGGTAAAAGCGCGGTTTTGCGTCAAACTGCTTTAATTGTATTAATGACTCAAATTGGATCTTTTGTACCAGCAACTCATGCACGCATTGGTTGGGTTGATAAAATATTTACTAGGGTAGGTGCTAGTGATAATATTAGTAGTGGCGAATCTACTTTTATGGTTGAAATGTTAGAAACAGCTTCAATTTTAAATAATTTATCCAGTCGATCTTTAATTTTATTAGATGAAATTGGTAGAGGTACAAGCACCTACGACGGAGTTTCTCTAGCCTGGGCTATTGCCGAATATATTGGTTTAAGTAAAGAATTACCCAAAACCATTTTTGCCACTCACTATCACGAGTTAAATGAAATGGAGAAGAAAATGGAAAAAGTGAAAAATTTCCATATTTCGGTTAAAGAAACAGGAAATCAAGTGATCTTCTTAAGAAAATTGGTTGAAGGTGGAAGTGAAAATTCATTTGGTATTCATGTAGCAAAAATGGCTGGAATTCCAGCACAAGTGGTTAATAGAGCTCAAGAAATTTTGAATAATCTTGAAAAGGAGAGAGGTAATATTGAAGACTCTCCCAATAAAAAGTCACTACAGAAAATGAATAATCCTGCTTATCAAATAAATCTATTTCAACCTGAAGATCCTCGTTTATTAAAAATAAAAGATGAATTAAATAAGTTAGAAATAAATGCATTGACCCCTGTAGAAGCCTTGTTAAAACTGAATTTGTTTAAGGATATTTTAAAAGATTAAAAAAATTATTAAAAAATATTTGACAACAAAACTATTAATTCTATATTTGCACTCCCCAAACGGAAATAACCTAAGGGAAAAGTTCTTAAAATTATTGCGAGAGTAGCTCAGTTGGTAGAGCGCAACCTTGCCAAGGTTGAGGTCGCGAGTTCGAGACTCGTCTCTCGCTCCATTTTGCCCGGGTGGTGGAATCGGTAGACACGCAGGACTTAAAATCCTGTGGCTGCAAGGCTGTGCGGGTTCAAGTCCCGCCCCGGGTACAAAAGAGAAGTTTTTTAGCTTCTCTTTTGTTGTTTATAGCCCTCCCGTATTTATTAACAAATTATTTTTTATTATTAATTAATTATTTCATTAACAATTTTTGTTTTTCTGCCTCCCCATTCAACTACGGTATATCCCTTTCTTTTCTTTTTTAATGGCTCTAAATCCTGCAAAGGAAATTCTATAGCCGTTTTAAGTGGCTGAAAAATCATCATTACTCTAATTAAGGTTTCTGGCTTTGGATTTATGTTAAGTTTAGCCATTTTTTCGTACTCTTCTCCAGCAAAATAAATAAGATTATAATTGTTCTTTTCCATTTGTGGTAACCAATAAATTATAAATTCATTAGCTTCTCTTCGATTTAATCCTAAATAGGATAATTTTTCTTCTAAAAATTCTGCTGTTTTTTCTCCTTCCACTACAAATCCCTTTTTTGGAATAATTGGATTATGATCAACCCCTTCCCAAAATAAAGAATAATACTCTTTTCCATTTTCATCAGTTAAAGTACCATTAGGCTCGGCAATTATATTCCACCCATTTTCAGGATATTTAGGGTATGTGTAAGTTAATACCCCATCATAATCTAAACTGATCTTAACATTTTTCTTTTCTTCAGGGTATATATAAATTATGGGCTTTTCGGTTTGAACTATACGAATTAATGGTTTATAATTTATTTCATAGGAATAATTTTTCTCAACAGTTAATTTAATTTCATCATAAAACAAACCGGATTTTATGATTAATTTATAATGATCTGGAACAACTGAATTAAAGCTAAAATTACCTGCACTGTCTGTTGTAATTTCGTTTATTAACTTAAATGAATCCAATAAAATCAAATTTATTTTTTCATTTTTAATACGAGGGTCGGATTTGTCTATTTTACCATAAATTTTATTGCTTTTACCTTCCTCAATAGGAATGGCTTTTATTAAAATATAAGGTAATTCTTGATTCGATTCTTCAAGATTAATTTTTACATTATTAAATGTTAAATGGCTTAGCAATAATAAATTTATCAATATTAGGTTCATATTTATTTATAATTTAATGAAAAAAAGTTCTAATCCGCCATCCTTTATTATCCAATCAAAATCTCTATACAATTTGAATATTGTATTTGAAAAATATAAAAAGAAAATTTGAACAATTATTAATAATCCCGCAAGGGTCCAAAGAATTTTTTTATAAATTAATTTATTTAAATAATCTTTTATTATTAAAAATAAACATCCCGCAAGGATAAAATAAAAAGTAAAATCTATTAAAAATTCTAAAATGAAAAACTGAATTCCCATAGAAGTGTGATAAGCTTGACCGCTATGTGAAAGAGGGAAACCCCAAAATAAATTTGGATGGGGGCCATCAATGGGTTGAGCATATTTCCATTGACTGACTAAGTAAAATAGAATAATGGCTATTGGAAAAATAAAGATCCAATCATCCCTCCATTTAAGATTTCCAGATTTCATATTTTACCTTAATACGTATTATTGGTTTAAGGTAAATGATTTAGTTTTTTTTCTTTTTACTAATAGCTTTAATAATTTTATTTCTATCAGCCTCGTCCCAATACTCTTGTAAATCTAAGTTAACCTTAATTACTTTTATTTTACAATGAGTGTTTTGTTTAGCTAAATCTTCCCAAATTTTAACATGATCTTTATTTAATTTTCCAGCCCAAACGGTCCAATAAATTAAAATGTAAAAATCTGCTTTTTCATTAATGCTGATTTTTTGACCATATAAATTCCTAAACTTATTTAGCTCCGTATTTAAATCTGCGCTATCTGGATAATGATAAGTGTTTTCAATTCTTAAATCGGGAATAAATTGATAAAGACCTGCATTGCATGAAGTATCTGTTTGTCTATATTCAACATATTTACCTTCTGAATTATAAACACCCGCATCTGGTATACCTTGATATTTTAATACCCACAAGAAATCTTTGCTATTTACGCTTACTATATTATGGGTATCTAGTCCAAATTTTTCTGCTTTTTTAATAATACTCTGGGCATTTTCTACTTCAGGTTGTTTAATTCCGTATATTTTAAATAAAATAGGCTGACAAGCAGCTAATATGAAGCTGATAAAAAGAAAAGCGAAATATTTGAGTTTCATGATTTTTATACCAAAAATAGAAATATTTTGGATTTTTTGGGCAAAAAAAAACCTCGGTCAAGCCCAGGCCGAGGAAAATTTATTTTTTAAGGTGCTTATGAGGTATTTTTAGGACTCGATACCCATTAGAACCTAGGAGTAAAAGATACGTTGCCTGTAAATTATTTTTTTAATCTAAAATACTGTAATCTTTTGAATTTGAGTTGTTAAAAAAGTAATTTCCAACTAAATATTCGTGTTCTAAAACAATGGGAAGGGGAATTAAATTACTTTTTAAACTTTCAATTTCTTTAAAATTAGTTCGATGAGGAAAGAAATTATATGCGGCAATTTTTCCGTTTTCAATGTACAATAAACTAACCTCTGCTTTTTTTCTTCCTTTACCTTTAATGAAAAAGCTTTTATTTCGATCTTCTTTAATTGAATTGATCCATTTTTCTAATTTTTTATTTTGATTTTTTGTCTTTACCGTATGGCAGTTTTCACTACAAGGTTCATCTAATATGCAAGCTCCAGGAATTCCAAATCCTGCTTTTGCCCCACAAATTCCTAATTCTTTAAATTGTTCTATAATAAATTCTCGAGCGGCCAAAAGAGATTTAAAACTAATGATCTCTTGATTTTGAGAGCTTTTAATTCTTTTAATAGCTATTTTTAATTGTCCAGCCCTATCCTTATACTCAAATAAGCTATATCGAATTTCTAATCTTTTTTGAGCCTTATTATACGGAGGCCAATTTTTTCTTATTTCACTTGATTCTAAGATTAAAGCCATTAGTTCATTCCCAGTTTCCAAATATTCAATACTGTGAAGATTATTTAAAAATTGAACGTCTCTATTTAATCCGTTTTTACCAGAAAAATGTGATTTAATCCTTTTTTTAATATTAATAGCTTTTCCTATGTATAAATTTTTTCCATGCTTATCTCTAAAATAATATACACCTGGAGTTTCGGGTAAATTTTCTATTACCTCCGCGCTAATCATTGGGGGTAAATTTTTCTCAACATTTCGTTTTTTAATTAAATCCTCAAAAAACTTTCCTTTATCTTTTCTTAATAATTCCCTTAAAATTAATTCGGTTGCAAGAGCATCATTAGCTGCCCTATGATGCTTAAATCCTTCGATTTTAAAATGTTGTGCTAAATTACCCAGGCTATATGACTTAAATTCTGGAAATACTTTCCTACTATATCTAACAGTACATAATCGGGGTATATCAATTTCAAATCCATTATTAGCTAATTGACCCTTTACAAATCCATAATCAAAATTTACATTGTGGGCTACAAATATTTTGTCTTTTAAGATTTCATATATTTCTTCTGCAATATCAGAAAATTTGGGTGCATTTACCACCATACTTGGCGTAATGCCAGTCAGATTTCTTATAAATTGTGGTATTTCAGATTCTGGATTAACCAATTTTTCATATTTATCAATGACTTTTAATCCGTCAGAAATAACGATTCCTATTTCCAAAATTCCTGATTCTGGAAATCGACTACCAGTGGTTTCTATATCAACAATCGCAAAAAGCACCCTCAAAACTAAAAAAAATAGTTTATTTAGGAAATAAAACTTAAAAAAATAGTTTTTTCTGCTAAGGTTTTTTTAAGATGTTTTTTTAAATCGACCTTTTATGACAAATTTCAGTTAATATATTTTATTATTAATCCTTGAGATTTGGCAGGAAAATAATATTTTCGCATCGCCTAAGCTAAATTTAAAGATGAAAAAAGGATTATTGTTATCATTTGTTTTTGCAATTACTTTAACTGCTTGCCATTATGGTAAAGACGAAGCGCAAAAAGGATTAGAAAGAAATAAATCTTATAAAGAAAAAAAAGGTGAGTTAGAAGCTGCTACAGCTATTGATGGTGAATACCTAAAAACTCTTCCTTCCAATAAAGATATTAAAGAAGGTAAAGCTCCAGTAGCAGCACCAGCTGCAGATAGCACTACTACCTCTAAATAATTTTTTTAATTTTAAAATAGCCCCATACTTTTATGAGTATGGGGTTTTTAGTTTTATATGGATTTAAATTTTACTATTCCAAAGAATTCTGAAAAATCAGAGCTTTATAAATTAACTAATCTTCAGCTTAAAGCCTTAATGGAAGGCGAAACTGATTTTATAGCCATATTATCCAATGCTTCTGCTTTACTAAAGGATGTATTTCATTTTTGGTGGGTGGGATTTTATTTGGTAAAAAATGACCAATTGGTCTTAGGCCCTTTCCAAGGTCCACTTGCCTGTACAAGAATTGATTATGGAAAAGGAGTTTGTGGCACGGCTTGGAAAGAAAAGAAAACGATTTTAGTTCCAGATGTTGAACAATTTCCAGGGCATATTGCTTGTTCGGCTGCCTCAAAATCTGAAATAGTAGTTCCCATTTCAATAGATAATCAGGTAAAAGCAGTTTTGGATGTGGACAGTGAATATCTTGATTACTTTGATCAAACTGATGCTGACTTTTTAGAAGAATTTTGCGCTATTTTAGCTCCTATATTTTCTTAATAACATGGATAAAAAAGGATTAACTTTAGTTGTTGTAGCTGCACTAGGTTATTTTGTTGATATATATGATTTAATTCTTTTTGGAATTGTTAGAGTTTCTAGCTTGCAAGATCTTAATCTTAGCCCAGAAGAAATAAAAAACTCTGGCGCTTTGCTTATGAATTTGCAAATGTTGGGCATGCTGGTGGGTGGAATCATATTTGGGATTTTAGGCGATACCAAAGGCCGTGTTAAAGTTTTGTTTGGCTCCATATTATTATACTCTTTAGCAAATATTGCGAATGGTTTCGTTAATGATACCTTGTCTTATGCAATCATACGTTTTATAGCTGGTATTGGCCTTGCGGGAGAATTGGGCGCTGGTATTACTTTGGTTTCTGAAACCATGGATAAAGAAAAACGAGGTTATGGAACTATGATTATTGTGGTTGTTGGAGCTCTTGGAGCTGTTGTAGCCGCACTAGTAGGTGAGTATTTTCATTGGAGAACGGCATATTTTGTAGGTGGTGGATTAGGATTATTGCTTCTTGCTCTTCGAATGGGAACTTTTGAAAGTGGAATGTTTAAAGAAATTCAACATGCTGAAATTAAAAAAGGGGCATTTTTGAGTCTATTTACCAATAAAAAGGTATTTAAAAAGTATTTGGCTTGCATTTTAACTGGCTTACCTGTTTGGTATGTAATCGGAATTTTAATTGTTTTTAGTCCTGAATTAAGTAAAGAATTTAATCTAAATTTTGAACTCAAAGGATCAGCCAAGCCCATTATGTGGGCATATATTGGTTTATCATTTGGCGATTTGTTAAGTGGTTTATTGAGTCAAATATTTAGAAATAGAATAAAAGTTGTAGCTATTTTTATTTTATTTTCATTGATCATGTCTGCCGTTTTCTTATATGTTCCGGCAGCTAATGAAAATATGTTTTTTTTATTTTGCTTCTTACTTGGAACCGGGACGGGCTTTTGGGCTTTATTTGTAACTATAGCCTCTGAACAATTTGGAACCAATATCCGATCTACAGTTACTACCACAGTTCCCAATTTTGTTAGAGGTTCATTAAATGTTTTGACCTTTGCGTTTTTAGCTCTTGAAGCAAATTTTGGTTTAATAAACTCAGCAATGATAGTAGGAGTGGCTTCTTGTACTGTAGCTTTGTTTTCTGTTTTAAGTTTAAAAGAAAGTTTTGGAAAAGATTTAAATTATATTGAAGATTTAGATACATCAAATTAAACAAGCTTTAATGTATTTTTGCAACAAATGATTTCACAAGATATTATTAATAAATACGAACCCGTAATTGGATTAGAAATTCACGCTCAGTTAAAAACCTTATCCAAGGCATTTTGTGGCGACCCAACTGATTTTGGTGCTGCTCCTAATACTCAGGTTAGTGTTATTTCTTTAGCTCACCCTGGTACCTTACCTAAACATAATACAAAAGCCGTTGAATATTCTGTTAAAATGGGCTTGGCTTGTAAATCAGATATAAGATATTTTAATCATTACGCCCGTAAAAATTATTTTTATGCGGATTTACCAAAAGGATACCAAATAACCCAAGATAAAACACCAATTTGCAATGGTGGATTTATTGAAATAAAAACTAAATCGGGTGAAAAAAAGAGAATTGGCGTTACCAGAATCCACATGGAAGAAGATGCTGGGAAAAGTTTACACGACCAAGATTTGTACAATACCCTGGTTGATTATAATAGGGCAGGAGTGCCTTTAATTGAAATAGTATCAGAACCTGATATTCGAAATTCTGATGAGGCTTATGCTTATGTTTCTGAAGTTAGAAAGTTAGTTCGATATTTAGACATTTGTGATGGTAATATGGAAGAGGGAAGTTTACGTTGCGACGCAAATATTTCAGTTAGATTAAAGGGAGCTGAGAAATTTGGGGTTAAAGTAGAGGTGAAAAACATGAACTCTATATCTAACGTAAAAAGAGCCATAGAATATGAAATATTAAGGCAAATTGAGGCTATTGAAAATGGAGAAGAAATTATTTCAGAAACTCGTTCATTTGATGCTTTAAAAGGAACCACTTTTTCAATGAGGACTAAAGAAGCGGCAAATGATTACCGTTATTTTCCTGAACCAGATTTATTGCCATTGTATATTACTGAAGATTATATTGCTGAAGTTAAATCATCTATGTCGGCTTTACCAAACGAGTTATTTGAGAAATTCACTCAAGATTATGGCTTAAGTGAGTATGATGCAGGTGTTTTAACTGAAAACAAAGAGTTTGCCTTGTATTTTGAAGAATTGGTTTCTTACACCAAAAATTATAAAGCAGCATGTAATTGGTTAAGCGTTCACATTAAAGGTTACTTAAATGAAAATGCGATTGACCTTTCAGAATTCAAGGTAAGACCAGCACAAATTGCAGAGATTATTTCTTTAATTGATGGGCAAAAAATCAATAATTCTAGTGCTTCTCAAAATTTATTCCCGGAGCTTATTTTAAATCCCAATCAGAATCCATTAGAATTGGCCCAAAAATTGAACATCATCCAAGATAGTAACGAAGATTTTATCTTGGAGTTAATTAAAGAAGTAGTAGATTCAAATCCTGCAAAGGTTAAAGAATACAAAGAAGGTAAAACCTCATTAATAGGAATGTTTATGGGGGATATCATGAAAAAATCAAAAGGAAAAGCAAACCCAAAATCAGCTACTGAACTTTTAAAAAATTACCTGGATAAAAAATAATTTGTATGAGAATGACACTAATAACAGCATTATATTTTAGCTTAATTTCTTTAGTTTCTTGTTCAGAAGCTGCGGAAGAACAGAAAAAGGCTCCTTATTCTATAAAAGGAACCATAAAAAATTATTCAGGAAAAAAAATTACTCTTCAACAAGTAAGTCCTCAAGGATTAGTTATTATAGACACCTCTGACGTAAATGAGAAAGGCGAATTTTATTTCGACCCTATTGTTAAAGGCCAAGGGTTTGCCATGATACCTTTTACAGATAATCAAAAATTGGTTTTAACTCTTGATAGCGTTGCTACTATTAAACTTAATATTGATTTTTCTGATTTCTATAATTATACAATTGAAGGGTCGGCCGCATCTAAAGAAATCAAAGAATTTTTGAGCATTAACAATCGTTATGGTGTTAAAATTCAAAATCTCCAGAATTCTTTAATGGCTACACAAGATCCAAATCAACAAAAACAGATTCAAGGAGATTTAGACAAGGCTATAAATGAAGTTGGTGAAATGTTTTTACAACATTTAAAGAACTGCAAAGAACCTTTGGCCATGGTATTTGGTGTGGAGTTTATGCAAATTAAACCTGATGGAGAAACCGCAGCAAAAATAATTAAAGCAATCTCTGGAATTAAAAATGAGATAGTACAAACCGCCAAAATGAGATTAGAATCAGAAACTAAAACTGCTGTTGGTTCATTAGCTCCTGATATTCAATTAGCCGATACATCCGGTAAAACCATTAGCTTATCTTCTTTGAAAGGAAAAATTGTATTGATCGATTTCTGGGCTTCTTGGTGCAGACCTTGCCGTATGGAAAACCCTAATGTGGTTAAAATGTACGAAAGATTTAAAAATAAAGGCTTCGAAATTTATGGAGTATCTTTAGACCAAAATATGAATCCGTGGAAAAAAGCTATCTTTGATGATAGAATTACTTGGGTTCAGGTTAGTGATTTAAAAGGCTGGAGTTCTTCAGCAGCTCAATTGTATAGCGTAACCTCTATTCCTCAAACGGTATTAATTGACCGAGATGGAAAAATAATTGCAAAAGGTTTACGTGGCGCTGCTCTAGAACAAAAAGTAGAATCATTACTTAATTAACAATTAGTTAAGAATGGAGTAATTTGCAGTTAACTATAACTTAATAATGTTGCAGTAACTCCTATGGATAATCTAAATTATAAAGTATTAGTTGTTGATGATGAGCCAGACATTCTGGAATTCATTGAGTACAACCTAAAAAAAGAAGGTTATGAGGTATTTACTGCTTCTAACGGACAAGAAGGTATTGAAAAAGCCAAAGCCATTCAGCCTAACCTCATCATATTAGATGTTATGATGCCCGTGCTCGACGGTATTGAGGCATGCAGACGTTTACGTGAATTACCCGAGTTTAAATCCACTTTTATTGTGTTTTTAACTGCTCGAAGCGAAGAATACTCTGAAATTGCTGGTTTTAACGTTGGTGCTGATGATTATATCGCTAAACCAATTAAACCCAGAGTTCTTTTAAGTAGAATTCAAGCTATTTTAAGAAGACGTGGCCAAGAAGATAGCCCAACTAAAATTAATTTGGGCGATTTAACCATAGACCGCGAAAGCTTTAGTGTTGCCAAAAACGGAAATAAAGTTCAAATGGCGAAAAAAGAATTTGAATTGTTATTTTTGTTGGCTAGCAAACCCGGCAAAGTGTTTACTCGAGAAAATATTCTTGAAAAGGTATGGGGCGATGATGTACTTGTGGTTGACCGTACCATTGATGTGCATATCCGAAAAATAAGAGAAAAACTCGGAGATGACCATATCAGCACCGTTAAAGGTGTCGGGTATAAATTTGAAATATGATTAGAAATCCTACACCGCGTTACATCGCGTTGTATACCGCATTAAGTGTAGCCCTGTTAACAGGGCTCATTTCTTTTTTTGTAAATCCTCATTGGACTCATGTTGGTGCAATTACTTTAGCTAGTTTCGCATTTTCTTTTTTCCTTTTCCTTTATGCTCTTGAAGTATTTATCTACAGAAAAATTAAACTGATTTATAAAACCATTCACCGTTTAAAAACCGATAAATATAAAATTGCTGTTTTTCCTAAAAATGAATGGGCTGTTGATCCTATAACTGAAGTTAATGAAGAGGTTATTACTTGGGCTAAAGACCAACGTGAAGAAATTGAACAATTAAAACGATTAGAGAATTTTAGAAAAGAGTTTTTGGGTAATGTTTCTCATGAACTTAAAACTCCAATTTTTAATATTCAAGGTTATATTCATACACTTTTAGATGGTGCTATTGATGACCCTGAAGTTAATATCCGATTTCTTAAAAAAGCAGCTCGCTCATTAGATCGATTATGTGATTTAGTAGAAGATTTAATTACTATATCACAAATGGAAACAGGCGAACTCAAAATGGAATTGGAAAAATTTGATATCCATGCATTAGTTAAAGATGTTTTCGAAAGCATGGAAATGAAAGCCCAAGATAAAAACATAACTTTTGCTTTTAAAGAAGGTTGCGATCAGCCATTTTATGTATTTGGTGACCGATATCGAATTAGACAAGTTTTAGTTAATCTTATTGTAAATTCCATTAAATACGGTAGAGAATCGGGTAAAACTCTAGTGTCTTTTTATGATATGGATGAAAACATATTAGTAGAAGTGGCTGATAATGGCGAAGGTATTGCAGAAGAACATTTACCACGCTTATTTGAACGTTTCTATAGGGTTGACAAAAGCCGTTCACGTGAAGCCGGTGGTAATGGTCTCGGTTTAGCTATTGTTAAACATATTATTGAAGCACATAACCAAACTATTAATGTTAGATCAACCCAAGGTAAAGGAACTACTTTCGGCTTTACATTGAAGAAAGGTAAAGATGAACGATCTTTTGTTACCACCTAGTAAATAAGTCTGACCCCATTTTTTCCTGCTTTTCATTATCTTTGCAGAATGTCAAAATCTGTTGCCTTTTATACTTTAGGTTGCAAACTAAATTATTCAGAAACCTCAACCATTTCAAGACAAATGGAGGATCATGGGTTTGAGAAAAAAGATTTTAGACAAGGTGCTGATGTTTATGTTATAAATACCTGCTCTGTTACAGATAACGCAGACAAAAAATGCAAAAAAGTTGTAAAAGAAGCCCTAAAATATAATCCCCAAGCTTATGTAGTTATTGTTGGGTGTTATGCCCAATTAAAACCTAGTGAAATTGCAGAAATTCCAGGCGTTGACGCCGTTTTAGGTGCTGCTGAGAAATTTAATCTTATCTCTTATTTGGGTGATTTAACTAAAACTCCTAAAACCATAATTGCTCGAGAAAATATTAAAGAAACTAAAGACTTTATACCTGGATTTAGTTTTGGTGATAGAACCAGAACCTTTTTAAAGGTTCAAGATGGTTGCAATTATTTTTGCACCTTCTGCACTATTCCTTTAGCCCGCGGAAACTCAAGGTCAGAAAGTATTTCTAAAACGCTTGAATATGCTAAAGAAGTAGAAAAAACCCAAGTCAAAGAAGTAGTATTAACTGGAGTTAATTTAGGTGATTTTGGAAAACTTCATGACGAATCTTTTTTTGATTTAATAAAAACTTTGGATTCAGAAATTAATATTCCTAGGTTTAGAATTTCATCCATTGAACCGAATTTATTAAGTAATGAGATTATTGAATTTGTTGCAAACTCTAAAAAGTTTATGCCTCATTTTCATATTCCATTGCAATCAGGCTCCGATAAAATTTTAAAACTAATGAGACGCAGATATCAAAGAAATTTGTACGCTCAAAGGGTAGCATTAATTAAAGAACTTATGCCTCATGCTTCTATTGGAGTTGATGTTATCGTAGGTTTTCCGGGTGAAACCCATGAAGATTTTTTAGATACCTACCATTTTTTAAATGATTTAGAAATAAGTTATTTGCATGTTTTTCCATATTCTGAACGTTTAAATACCACTGCTATAAAAATGGATGGTGTAGTTCCAGTAAAAATAAGGAATGAAAGAGCAGAACAATTAAGAATTTTATCTGAAAAGAAAAAAAATCAATTCTACCGAAATAATCTTAATCAATCATCTAAGGTGCTTTTTGAAATGGAAGAAGAAAACGGTCAAATGTATGGTTTTACCGAAAATTATATAAAGGTTCAGGCTACCTATGATCCCTTATTGGTAAATGAAATCATACCTGTTTTTTTAAAAGAAATTAATAATCAAGGTTTAGTTGAAGTAGAAGAACTTCCAGAAATTTTAAAACATTAATATTATATATTAAAAATAATAGCCTTATTTCGTACTGTGTATCCAAATTTATTTTATTTATTTAAAGATCTTTTCGGAATTGAAATCCCGTTTTTTCAATTTATCAATACCTTTGGTTTATTAGTAGCTATTGCTTTTTTAGCCGCATTCAGAGTGATGTCTGCTGAATTAAAAAGAAAAACCGAAGAAGGCTGGCTCAAACCTTGGAAGCAAAAAGTAATTAAAGGAAAACCAGCACCCATTACTGATTACATAACCAATGGATTAATGGGATTTGTTTTAGGTTATAAAATGGTTTTTCTAGCACTAAACGCCTCAAAAACGAATAATCCACAAGATTTAATTTTTAGTTTAGAAGGTAACTTCCTTGCGGGATTAGCTATAGCTGCTATTTTTATTTATTTACGATATAGAGAAAGCGAAAAAGAAAAATTACCGCAACCTAAAGAAATAGAAGAAACGGTTCAGCCTTTTCAAATTATGAGCAGCTTATTAGTTTATACTGCCATTTTTGGTTTTTTAGGAGCCAATGTTTTTGATACTTTAGAACATTTAGGTGATATTGATTGGAAAAATTTTAGCATTTCTGATCTATTTAGCGGTTTGACTTTTTATGGTGGATTAATTTGTGGCGGTGCTACGGTATATATTATTTCATCCCGCAAGGGAATTCATTGGAAACATATTTCTGATGTTGCCGCTCCAGCCATGATGTTGGCCTACGGTATTGGAAGATTAGGTTGCCATTTTTCAGGAGATGGGGATTGGGGTATAGCTAATTTAAGCGGAACTCCAGCTGCTCTTAGTTTTTTACCAGACTGGTTTTTTGCTTACAATTACCCAAATAATGTGGCCAATATGGGAGAGTTAATCCCTGGTTGCACAGGGCCCTATTGCATGCAATTAGTGCCACCTGTTTACCCAACACCTTTATACGAAGCATTGGTTTGTGTTTCTTTATTCTTCGTACTTTGGGGATTAAGAAAGAAAATTAAAACTCCAGGGATTTTATTTGCTATTTATTTAATTTTTAATGGTTTAGAACGATTTTTTGTTGAAAAAATCAGACATAACCCAGAATTAGCTATCGGTTTTACTCAGGCTGAAATGATATCATTTACCCTCATTTTATTAGGATTTTTTGGCCTGTATTATTTTAACAAAACCAAATCAGAACCACAAAAAGTTTAAGTTTTATAAACTTAATGGCATATATGTTGCGTTATTTAATAAAACAAGCCATATGAAACTTAAAATATTCTTCATTTTACTCCTTGCGGGATGGCTAAATCAAGCTTACAGCCAAGAAACCAAAGATTATATAATACTTAGGTATGAAATAATAGATGGAGATACGGTTCCGGTTTACACTTTTGATGATGCCATTTTAAGCAGATTAAAAGATCCTGAGGCAGAAAAAAAATATTTACGCTTAGTTAGAGATATTAAAAAAGTTTTACCCTACGCTAAAATTGCCGCTTTCCGTTTACAATTAATGGAAGATAATTTGAACAATATGACTTCTGAAAAAGAAAAGAAGGAATACATCAAATTAACTGAAAAAGCCATTAAAGAAGATTATACCTCTTTACTAAAAAATATGACCATGAATCAAGGTAAATTATTGGTTAAACTAATTTACCGTGAAACAGGAAAAACTTCATATGAAATTTTAGAAGGATATACTAATCCTTTTACTACTGCAATTTGGAATACTGTTGCTCGCTTTTATGGTGGTGATTTAAAACAAACTTATGACCCGATTGAAGATTATTATATAGAATATATTATAAAATCTTTAGGCTTAGAATAGCAAATATTCATGGTATTAAAACAACAAAGGCTTTAGAATTTTCTAAAGCCTTTGTTGTTATTCGAAAAGGGGTAATTTAAAATGCTATATCCTCAATACTACTTATTGGAATAATTACATCACCCTTCAATTGAACGTGTGAATCGGTTGCAAGCCAAACCGTAGTTTCAACTTTTTTTAATCCTTTGTCGGTGTTAAATGTTATCGCTGCTTTGCTTTTAAACTCATTGCCTAATCGGGTAGCATCGCTTAATTTATTAATAACAGCCGGACTTAATTTATTGGTAGATTTCTCAAATTTTAAATTTGGAATCTCCTCTTTTTGAATTATTTCGATCTCCATAATACTAATATAATTTTTTAATGGTTTTAGTCAAGAATTTTTTAATAAAATTGTTCAACTTTAAGGCCAAAATCCTTTTTTGTATGTTATATAGTTATGGATTTTTACGATTTTAAGTTTAAAGATATTACAGGTAAAGAAATTGATTTGACTCAAAATAGGGGCAAAGTAACCATGGTTGTAAATACTGCCTCTGGCTGCGGATTTACTCCCCAATACAAAAATTTGGAAAAATTATATCAAGAATTTCGAAACAAAGGTTTTGAAATTATTGCTGTCCCAAGCAATCAATTCGGTAATCAAGAACCCCTTGCGGGAAATCAAATCAAAGAATTTTGTGAAATTAATTACGGAGTAAGTTTTAAGGTTACTGATAAAACCGATGTGATTGGAGAAAAAGCTCACCCTTTTTTTAAAAAGATTTCAAGCTCTAAATCAGAAGGTGGAATTGGAATCAGTCCAAAATGGAATTTTCAAAAATATATCATTGATAAAAAGGGTAGGGTCCGCGATTTTTATTTGCCTTTTACTAAACCTGATTCTTGGAGAGTAAAAAGAAAAATCGAGAAATTACTAGAAGAATAAATCCCAAAATGATTTTTTGAAAACGAGCTTTTCAAAGTCTTTTAATAATTCAGATCCAGTCTTTCTCTCATTAATATTCTCTTGAATAATAAGGTGAATTTCAGATTGCGACATTCTGGAGGGACTTGTTTTGAACTTTGGTTTTAGGCAAATTTGACCAATTAAATTACTTAATTCTCCATAGTTTTTTGCCAATGGTTCTAAACCTAAATTTAGCATCATTTGTATGGTAAAATTGGGATTGGAATGAGTAAATGGATGATCTTTATTGATAAAATGATACATGCTCATTCCCCAATTAAACCAATCTGTTTTAAACGACCATAAGTCATTTTGTTTAAGTATTTGCTCTGGTGCAGCATATAATAGATTAAATGCTTTCTCAGGCGTTTTATTTCCCGCAAGGAAAATAGAACCATTATCTGCAAAATAAATTTTATCGCCATTTACTAAAATATTTCCAGGATGTATATCCCCATGGATAATGCCTTTTTCATGCAATTTTTCTAATGCCTTAAGAGAATTAATAATTATATTTTTTTTATCTTCTAAAGATAATTTAACCCTATTATGAATGATGGTTTTTAAACTTCTTCCTTCAATAAATGGATAAATAATATAAGCTAAATCACCATCTATTATTATATCTAATGCTTCTATAAGTGGATATTGAATGTTGATTTGACTGATATTTTTAATTTCTTCGATATCATAAATTAATTTCTTAATAAATACCCTCTGATTGGTTCTTTCATCTACTCCTACGTAAGATTCTGAGTATTTACTTTTATTAAAAAGTTTCTCATTATCAAAGTTGTAACTACTATTTTTACCCAAAATTCTCATTACCCAAATATCTAAACTAAATTTGCAAAATGAAAATAGATGTATTGGCATTTGCAGCTCACCCTGATGATGTAGAATTAGCAGGCTGTGGGACTTTATTAATGCATCAACTTGCTGGAAAAAAAATCGGAATTATTGATTTAACTCGTGGAGAGCTTGGCACTAGAGGTACAGCTGAGATAAGGAAAGAAGAGTCAGATAAAGCTACCCAAATTTTAAACTTAGATGTAAGAGAAAACCTCAGCTTAAGAGATGGCTTTTTTGAGAATAATGAAGAGTCTAAATTGGCTATAATTAAGGTTTTGCGAAAATATCAACCTGAAATCGTATTAGCTAATTCTTTAAGTGATCGTCATATTGATCATGGCAGAGCCGCTCGTTTAGTTGCCGATTCTTGTTTCCTTGCGGGATTAAGAAAAATTGAAACTTCAGATAATAATATTTTGCAAGAAGTTTGGCGACCTAAAGCGATTTACCATTTTATTCAAGATCGATATATTAAACCGGATATTATTGTTGATATAAGTCCTGTATTTGATAAAAAAATGGAAGCTATTATGGCTTTTAAGAGTCAGTTTTATAATCCTGATTCTAATGAGCCCGAAACTCCAATTTCTGGTAAAGACTTTATTGAGTTTTTAAAAGCAAGAGCAATTGAATTTGGTAGGCCCATTGGGGTAAAATATGCAGAGGGTTTTAATGTGGAGAGACCAATAGGAACTAGAAATTTACTTGATTTATTATAGATGGTTATTATATAATTTTTTTAACTCCTTATCAATTTTAATTACCTGCTCTATTAATGATTCCTCACCATTATTTTGGATAATAAATTTGGACAATTTCATTTTTTCTTCTTGTTTCATTTGTTTGTTAATTCGCTGAAGAACCTCATCTCTGCTAATCCCATCTCTTTCCATCACTCTTTTAATTCGAATCTCTTCATCTGCAACAACACAAATGATATAATCCAATTCTTTGTATGATCCAGATTCAAATAGGAGGGCAGCCTCCTTCAAAATGTATTTATGCCCTTTCTCTTTCATTTCTAACGACCATTTTTTGTAGTCGTCAAAAACTCTAGGGTGAACAGATTCATTTAATTTTTTTAATTTTTCTGTATCAGTAAATGCAATTTTTGAAATATGAGATCGGTTTAACTCCCCATTCAAATAAGATTCTTCACCAAATAATGAGATTATTTCTTTTTTTAGGTCTGGGTGATTATTCATTAACCATTTAGCTCTATCATCAGCAAAATAAACCTCTATGCCTAATTGCATAAATATTTTGCAAACTGTGGTTTTACCGCTACCTATTCCTCCAGTTATTCCTATTTCTAACATTTTGATCTCATAAAAAAACCGCCCTTTTGAGGCGTTTTTTAAAAAATTACTTTTTATTTTTTAAAGCATTGGTAGATTCCATGGAGACCGCATTTTTGTCAATTCTAATTTTTCCGCCGTCTTCAACTTCAATTACCATACTTGTTTCATCCATTGAATTTATTTTTCCATAAATCCCAGAAATGGTTATTATTTCATCACCTTTCTTAAGTTCTTCTCTAAATTTCTTTTGTGCTTTATTTTTCTTTTGTTGTGGTAATATCATAAAGAAATAAAACACAACAAAAATTAATAATAAAGGAATAATTTGTGAAAAACCTCCTTGTCCACCAGATCCGGCAGCACCTCCACCCATTAAAATAATTTGATACATCTATTTAATATTTATTTTTTTGCTTCTACTTGAGCAGTAAAGCTCAATATTACTGTATTTGGAACGGCATTACTTGTTACGGTAACCGATTTTTCATTTAAACCCGGCTTTCCTTGGCTATCAAATAACACATTAATTTCTCCAGTTTCACCAGCTTTAATTGGTTCTTTGGTATAACTTGGAATAGTGCAACCGCAACCCGCTTTAACACTTTCAAGGATTAAATCTTTATTCCCTGTATTTTTAAATTTAAAAGCATATTCAACTTTTTCTCCTTCAGTAATACTTCCAAAATCATGCTTCTCTTTTTCAAAAGTAATTACCGGACCATCTGTTGATTGTTGGCCATTGGCACTTTCAGGGTTTTCAATTAAACTTGGTGATAATTGTCCGTCTTTATTATCTCCTGATTTGTTTTCTCCGCCGCATGAAATTAATGCAGAAGATGCAAATGCAAGCGCTATAGTGCTTAAATATAATTTTCTATTTCTCATAATAACAAAGTTAATATTATTGATTTTATTATTCTACTAGTCCTCTTCCAGTTTTAACGATTTTTTCCTCTTCTTTTAATTCTTTCATGATTTTATCTAAAATACCATTCAAAAATGCATTACTTTTTGGGGTACTGTAAACTTTTGAAATATCTAGATATTCATTAATCGATACTTTAACTGGAATTTCAGGAAACTCTAAAATTTCACATAAAGCCATTTTCATTAAAATCATATCAACAACTGCAATTCGATCGCTATCCCATTTCTTTGTTCTTTGGCTAATCAAATCTTCAAAAACTCTATCATTAATTAAAGTTTTACGATACAAGGTTTTTGAAAAGGTTAAATCTTCTCCTAAATCATCATGCATATCAATCAGAAAACTATTATCTTCATTTTCTTGAATTAATTCGATAGATTTTACACAAGATCCCAAAACTACTTTTTTATCGGTTCCCCAATTGATCGTAAATTCTTCCATTTGCTGGTCAAATTCTTCACAGGTTGGTAAAAATTCACTAAAAAATGTTAATAATAGTTTTTTTTGTGCCTCAAAATTACGTTCAGGTTCTTCAATAAATTTTTGAAAATACTCGGAGCTTTTGAAGGTATTAAATACTATTAATAATACTTCTTTATGATTTTGCCATTTATATTTTACTTTATTTAACTTCTTATTAAATTCTTCATTTTCTCCAATTTTGTTAATAAGAGTATTATAAATAAAAGTTCTCCCTGTTTTAATGTCTTTTTCTGTAGGTTTAAACTTGGTTAATTCAGGATTATGGTCGGTTTCTACAAAATATTTTAATTCAACAGGTAAATTCAATACAAAATGGTAAAATTCTTCAAGTTGTTTTAAACTGTTTTCCAAAAAACTTTCGTGTACGGCCGTGGTTGCTCCTAAATCAAGATAATGGGCGTATAAAGATTGAAATACTTTAACTCGTAATAATCGGCGGTTCAACATTCTTAGAACTATAATTCGGTTGCAAATCTAACTATGGAAAACAGATTTCCCAATTTAATTATTCATAAAAAACCCCGATTTTGTTTTCCCAACAAAACCGGGGCCTAAAATTTTGTGTTAATTTATTTTAAAATTGACTGAATAGCAGCACTTTTTGATTCTACTATTTCACCAGTTTTTTTATCTTTAACTAAGCTAACAGTTTCAGTTTTTTCTTCAGAATTATGAGTAACTGGACTAACAACTTCTTCAGTAATTGGTTTAACATTAGCTGGTACACAGCATGCTTTTTTCTCATTCATCGCATGTCCACCTTCCATTACGGCAATATGTGGAGCAATAACTAATGATACAATACCCATTAATTTAATTAAAATATTCATGGATGGGCCAGAGGTATCTTTAAATGGATCTCCTACAGTATCTCCAGTTACAGCAGCTTTATGAGGCTCTGATCCTTTAAAATAGGTTTGTCCATTAATTTCAACTCCTTTTTCAAATGATTTTTTAGCATTATCCCAAGCTCCACCAGCGTTTGACTGGAACATTCCCATTAAAACACCACTAACAGTTACACCAGCTAAAACTCCTCCTAATACTTCTGGACCGAAAATGAATCCAACAATAATTGGAACTATTAATGCAATGGCTCCAGGAGCAATCATTTCTCTAATAGAAGCTTTGGTTGAAATTTCTACACATTTTTCATATTCAGGTTTAGCTTTGTATTCCATAATACCTGGAATTTCTCTAAACTGTCTTCTTACTTCATTTACCATGGCCATAGCAGCTCTTCCCACCGCAGCAATTGCTAATGAAGAAAAGATAAATGGAATCATTGCTCCAATAAATAATCCAGCTAATACATCGGCTTTATAGATATCAATTGCAGATATTCCAGATATACCTACGAATGCTGCGAATATGGCTAATGAAGTTAAGGCTGCAGATGCAATAGCAAATCCTTTTCCTGTTGCTGCAGTAGTATTACCAACTGCATCTAAATTATCGGTACGCTCTCTAACTTCTTTTGGTAATTGACTCATTTCTGCAATACCACCTGCATTATCTGCAATAGGTCCGAAAGCATCAATCGCAAGCTGCATAGCTGTTGTAGCCATCATACCTGCTGCTGCAATCGCAACTCCATACAATCCTGCAAATTCATATGAACCATAAATTCCTGCGGCTAATACAATCATCGGTAATACAGTACTTTCCATACCTACAGCTAATCCTCCAATAATATTGGTTGCGTGACCGGTAGAACTCTGATTAACTATACTTTGAACAGGTCTTTTACCCATTGAGGTATAGTATTCGGTAATGATCGACATTAAAGTACCTACTATTAAACCTAATATAATAGCATAAAACACATCCATATTAGTGAATTCATAACCTCTATGGCTTAAAGTTTCTGGTAATAACATGGTAACAGCAAAATAAGAAGCAATAGCGGTTAATACTATCGACGACCAGTTGCCCATATTTAACGCGTTTTGAACGCTATCGGTTTCATTTTTGATTTTAACAAACCAAGTCCCTACAATTGAGAAAATAATTCCTAAGCCAGCAATTAACATGGGTAATAAAATTGGAGATAAACCTCCATAATTATCACCAGCTGCATCAATTTCTTGACCTAAAATCATGGTTGCTAATATAGTAGCTACATATGAACCGAATAAATCAGCACCCATACCAGCTACGTCACCTACGTTATCACCTACGTTATCGGCAATAGTTGCAGGGTTTCTAACATCATCTTCTGGAATTCCAGCTTCAACTTTACCTACTAAATCAGCTCCTACGTCTGCCGCTTTGGTATAAATACCTCCACCAACTCTAGCAAATAATGCAATAGATTCAGCTCCTAATGAAAATCCAGCTAATACTTCTATCGCTTTTCTCATTTCATTTCCGGTAACAGCTGCACCTTCCGGAACAAACATATTATAAAATACTATGAATAAAGCACCTAATCCTAAAACGGCTAATCCTGCAACACCTAATCCCATTACAGTACCGCCAGTAAAAGAAACTTTTAATGCTTTTGCTAAACTGGTTCTGGCTGCTTGCGCTGTTCTTACATTGGCTTTCGTAGCTATTTTCATTCCTATATATCCCGCAAGGGCAGAAAAAACAGCACCAATAATAAAGGCTAATGCAATAATAGGATGCGAAAACTCAACAGAATTTCCTGACCATGCTAACAAAATAGCCGCGATTACAGCAAAATAACTTAAAATTTTCCACTCTGCTCTTAAAAAAGCAATAGCTCCGTTTGCAATATAAGTTGATAATTCAACCATATTACTGTCTCCGGTCTCTTGTTTGTTTACCCAGGCAGACTTAATGGCCATAACCACCAATCCAACTACTCCAAACAAAGGGATTAAATAGATCATATTTTCCATATCTCCAGTTCTAGTATTTTTTTAGGACGGCAAAAATACGATTTCACAGCAAATAATAAAGCCAATTTTTTTTCCTTTTATTTTATTCCATTTTTTATTTCTAATTTATAATTACTATGAAAAGATTTTTTGTTATAACTATATTCTCAATATCCTTTGTTTTAGCACCATTACGAGGATTTTCTCAGCTAAAATATAATTCACTTGCCGATCGCATTCCTGAATTTTCTCCTAAAAATTCTTCGGGATTTTTTCCATTATACACTAATAAGAGCTTCGTATCTGCATATTTCTGCAAACCTTATTTTAATATTCCAATTCAATTCTATGAATTTTCATCTTCTTATTTCTTTAAAAATAATTTCCATCTTGATGCTTTTTTATCTTCAAACAATTCTCCCGCTCTTAAAAATCATCATTTTAATTTGGCCCTAGGTAATCGTTTTAAAGATTTAAGATTTAAAGTTGCCTTTGGTATAGAGCAAAATCAATTAATTGATCATAGCCCAACTTATAATTTTAACTCTTCTTTATATTTATTATATACGCATAAAAATTATGAAATAGGCTTAGCTAACCTCTTCTTTATCAATTCTAATTTTAATAATTCAAGTTATTTAAAACTATTATATAATTATAAACTTGGTAAAAATTCTAAACTGGGATTTTTTTCTATTTGGCCCAACTTTAACCCCAGTTTCTTTACCTTAAATTTTACTCATAAATTAAATCAAAGCATTGAATTGGCTTTTTCTACATCGATTTTAAGTTTAGATTTTTTTGCATCGGTAGCTTTTCAAACCAAAAAAAATATTAAAATTTTTTGCTCCATAGGTTCTTCTAAAAACTTTTATCTAATTCAAGAAAATGCGTTTCTCTATACTTTTAAATAATAATTTCTACTTTAAATTATTCCTTGCGGGATGTTTATTGCTGCTTAACTTGAGTATTTACGCTCAAATAAATGATGATTTATTGCCTGAAGAAAGTCTTAATTCTCATCTTGATCCTGATGAGATTCAAGTATTGAACTTATCTGCAGAAAATAAACTCGACCTAAATTTAATTAGTTTAACTCAATTTAAAGCCCTGCATATAATCCCTGATAATCTTGCCGACTCAATTTTCTCTTATAAAAATCGCTATGGTTATTTTCATGAATTTTGGGAATTAAACGCTGTATATGGAATGAATTCTGCTTATTTAAAAATAATTCAAAATTATTTTTTTGTAGAAAAGCCAAGCGCAGTCTTTATCCCGCAAGGGAAAAATGAATTGTTAATTTCTTATACACCTTTTAATTTTAATTGGGATTCTTGTAGATTAATTTTAAAATATAAAGGTCGTTCTTGGGGAATTTTAATAGAAAAAGATCCTATTGAACCTTTTAATAAACCTCAATCCCTACATTTTAACTTTTATAAGTCATTCGTTTTTAAAGGTGTTCTTAAAAAAATAATAATAGGAAATACGCGGTTGTTAAGTACCAATAAACTTATTCAAGCCTATTCTTTTTTGCCGCCTGGTCCATTAACGGCTGAAATGGCTTTTCCAGTTCAAAGTATTCGTCATTCTTTAGGGACAAATGAATTATTTGATTTAAAGGGTGTTAGTATGCATTTGGAGAAAAATAAACATAGCTTGAGTATTCAAGCCGCTAGCCAATTTATAAAAGCTTATCATAATGATGATGGGGTTAAAAAGCCTTACATTACGAATGATAAATATTATTCAGATGCTATCATTTTTAATCATTATTTGACTTATGCCTATTCTTACCGTCTTAGAAATTTTATTCTTTCTCATGCTATAAGTAATCAATGGGATTCTTCTTTTAAGGTTAAATCTACTTTGATGGGAGCTGATTTAAAGATGTATAGAAATGATCATTTTCTTTCAGTAGATTTTGCCTATGATATTGTAAATAAAGCTCATGCAAAGACTATAAGATATCGAAAAATAATAAATAAAAAAAACTGGGCTCAATTGGATTTCAGAGATTTTTCGAATGATTATATCAATAATATGGGTGTTTATTATAAATCTTTTAGCGAAGGAATTAAGGAGCGAGGATTTTCTCTTGGTTATTTAATTAATTTTTTGAAGAAAAGTAATGTATGGGTTTGGATGGATAAAAGTCAGTCCTTTGCTCCAAGTTATCGATTAGATTTTGCCCATTTTAAAAATTCTGTAGGACTTACTCTAAATCATTATTATTCTGCTAATCATATTATTTTGAGATTTCGATATTATGAGGTTCCATTTAATTCAAATACCGAAATTCAATCCATCCAAACGGATCGAATTTTATTTTTTAAAGGTGTACTTACTTTAAAAATAAACGAACATTCAAAATTTAGATGCTTCTTTAGCAGTGCTAAAAACTTTTCAGACTCTTTATTTCCTTCAAAAGCTATGGGATTTTCATTTTTATCTCAAAATTCCAAATGGAATTGGGAATTGAATTATGTATATTTTAATGCAAATAATTTTAAAACTCGCTTATATACTTCAGAAAGAGCGGCGCCCCATTCTTTTGGGTCTCATTTATTATACGGGAGCGGAAATCGCGTTTCATGTTTTGCAAAATACAAATGGAATACAAAATTTAACTTGGGGATAAAATGTTCAGTCAATTTAATGAATGCAGTAAATAATTCAGAAATAAATGAAAATCAATTAAATATGTTGCTTAAAAATGAGGTTGCTCTATGGTTAACTTATAAGTGGAACTAATTTTGGCAAAGCAATTGCTATACAATTGACGTGAAAAAGATTTTTTATTTTGTTGTTGGTTTATTTGTTGTTTTAATGCTGCCAGTGCTTTCTGTGGTTTCTTCAAAATCAGAGGCATTACCTTCTAGCTATAATTATTTTGCACCAAAATTCAATTCTCACGCAGATTCCATACAGTTTGTTTGGAGATCCACCACCGATTCGCTATTAAATTTCTCTAAACAATATTTAGGTTTACCCTACAGAAGAGGCGGGAAAGGCCCGAATGGGTTTGATTGCTCTGGTTTTGTATCTTATGTATTTAAAAATTTTGGATATACCGTTGGATCTTCTTCTGCTGATATTGCTAATAAATGGAAAAAAATTCAATTTACAGAAGCATTGCCAGGTGATATTATTTATTTTAAAGGGGCAAATTCAAAAAGTAAAAGGGTAGGCCATTCAGGTATTATTCTTCATAATGAAAATGGTATTGTAACTTTTATTCACAGCTCAACTTCTATCGGTATTTCAATTACAACTACCAATGAAGCTTACTATAAAAAGAGAGTCCTAGGCGCAGTAAGGGTATTAGAAATTAATGAGGCAATGAGTAGCCTTAAATAATATTTTAAATAAGAAAAAAAAACTAAAGATTTCCCTTTAATTCAATTAAAAACTCTTTGATACCTTTTAAAGTATCGATCACTTCCATCTTCTTATTCTTTAGTAAATGGTCACTTCTAAGCTTTTCTTTGGCGCCAATTAATGTATATCCGCGGTCTTTAACCAAATGATGAATGGTTTTAATATTATGAATATCTTCTTTGGTGTATTGTCTAATCCCTCTCTTGTTTTTTCGAGGTTTTATAATATCAAATTCTTTTTCCCAAAAACGAATTAAAGAGGTTTGCTCTCCAATCAATTCAGCTACTTCACCTATGCTATAATATAATTTATCTGGGTCTAATTCTTTATTTTCCATGTTAAACAATTAATCGAAACTTTGATTTGCAGATTCAGCCATCTCGAGTAGTTTGTCGTACTCCTCAGGACTTAAATCATTAAAGTAAAAGTTGATAGGGTTAATTTTATTTCCGTTTTTAATTACTTCGTAATGTAAGTGTGGACCAGTACTTTGGCCAGAATTACCAATATAGCCAATAATTTCTCCTCGGCTAACTTTTTGACCCCTTTTAACTTTTAACTCACTCATATGAGCATATAAAGTTTGGTAGCCAAATCCATGATTAATGATGATATGTCGTCCATAACCCCTGTCAGACCCAGAAAATTCTACCGTACCATTTCCTGTAGCATAAATTTCTGTCCCAACGGGTGCTGTAAAATCCATGCCTGTATGCATTTTTGATGTTTTATAAATAGGATGGATTCTATATCCAAATCCACTAGCAATTCGGGTTAATTCTTTATTAGATACTGGTTGTATTGCTGGTATAGAAGCCAATAACTCATTCTTTTTAGTCGCCAAACTACTGATTTCATCATAACTACGACTTTGAATGGCAAATTTTCGGGTTAATTGATCAATTTGTTGCAAACAACGAATTAACAAGTCTCCATTTTCTAAATTCTCAAATTCCCTATATCGCTCAGCTCCACCTACTCCAGCATTTCTAACGGTATTTGGAATAGGAGTAGCCTCAAATATTACCCTGTAAATTTGATCATCCCTAGAAGCCAACTCATCCATTACTAAATTAAGTTGCTCCATCCGTTTTTCAATAATTTCTAATTGGAGTTTATATTCTTTAATTTCTCTTTTTAGAAATTTTTCTTTAGGTGAATCAATAAATAAATAACCCAAATACATCAATAAAGATGCAAATACAAAAGATGCAGAAACAAATCCAAATGCCCTTAAAACAAGCATTCCAGGACTTATTTTCACCTTTTCAAACTTTAAGGTTTGAGGATTATATATATATTTTGCCTTTCGCATTAGAAAAATACTGAACGAAATTTATCTTTGCTCCCTTATTTAGGATATTTAGCAAACATAAAGTTTTTAGGTTTTTTTATCAAACTTAATAACAATAAGATTTTCCAAAACATATGAATTCTACCCAAGTTAGAAAAGCGTTTCTTGATTTTTTTGAGTCTAAGGGCCATAAAATTGTGCCATCAGCTCCATTAGTGATTAAAAATGATCCTACGTTGATGTTTACCAATGCAGGGATGAATCAATTTAAAGATTATTTCTTAGGTAATGCTAATCCAACAAATACCCGAATTGCTGATACTCAAAAATGTTTAAGAGTAAGCGGAAAACATAATGATTTAGAAGAAGTAGGCATTGATACCTACCATCATACTATGTTTGAAATGCTTGGGAATTGGTCTTTTGGAGATTATTTTAAAGAAAATGCTATTGAATGGGCTTGGGAACTATTAACTCATGTTTATAAATTAGATCCTGCTCGTTTATATGTTACTGTTTTTGAAGGAGACCCAACTGAAAACCTCGAAAAAGATAATGAGGCTTTTAACTTCTGGAAAAAATGGATTGCAGATGATCGAATTTTAATGGGATCTAAAAAAGATAATTTCTGGGAAATGGGTGATACTGGTCCTTGTGGGCCCTGCTCAGAAATTCATGTTGATTTAAGAAGTGATGATGAAATAGCTAAAATTGATGCCAGAACTTTGGTTAATAATGATCATCCTCAAGTTATTGAAATCTGGAATTTAGTTTTCATGGAATTCAATAGAAAAGCAGATGGATCATTAGAAAAATTACCTGCTCAACATGTGGATACAGGAATGGGATTTGAAAGATTATGTAGGGCAATCGAAGGAAAATCATCCAATTATGATACCGATGTTTTTCAGCCTTTAATTCAAAAAATAGCTCAATTATCTTCATTAAAATATGGAGAAAATGAACAAGTAGATATTGCCATGAGGGTAATTTCTGACCATATCAGAGCGGTATCTTTTGCCATTTCGGACGGGCAATTGCCTTCTTCAAATGGTGCTGGTTATGTAATCAGAAGAATTTTAAGAAGAGCAATAAGATACGGTTATAGTTATTTAAACTTAAAAGAGCCCTTTTTCTTCGAATTAGTAGAAGTTTTAGCTAAGCAAACAGAAGAAATCTTCCCTGATTTAACCAAACAAAAAGATTTTGTAATAAAAGTGATTAAAGAAGAAGAGATTTCTTTTCTGAAAACTTTAGGAAGAGGCATTGAAATCATCAATAATCTCCAAATTAGTAATAATGTCATACCTGGTGATAAAGCATTTGAACTATTTGATACTTATGGTTTTCCAAAAGATTTAACTCAATTATTAGCTAAAGAAAAAGGCTGGTCAGTAGATTTAAATGGTTTTGATGAAGCTATGGAGGCTCAAAAAAATCGTTCTAGAGCGGCTACCTCATTAACTACAGGTGATTGGGTTTTATTAGGAGAAGAAACTGAATCTGAATTTATTGGTTATGACCATTTAACAGCTAATTCAAAAATCATTAAATACAGGAAAGTAAATTCTAAAAATAAAGACCTAATACAAATAGTTTTAGATAAAACTCCTTTTTATGCTGAAAGTGGAGGACAAGTAGGAGATACAGGTTATTTAATTAGCTTAAATGAAAAAATTCAAGTCATTAATACAATCAAAGAAAATAATTTAATAATTCATTTAGTTGACCAGTTACCTAATAATCCTAATTCATTATTTGAAGCAATAGTAGATGTTGAAAGACGAATAAACACTACCTCTAATCATAGTGCTACCCATTTATTACATGCTGCCTTGCGGGATGTTTTAGGCTCACATGTAGAACAAAAAGGGTCATTAGTTTCTCCTGACTATTTAAGGTTTGATTTTTCTCATTTTTCAAAAATTTCTGATGAAGATTTATTAAAAATTGAAGAAATTGTAAATCAGAAAATTAGAGAGAATATTCCATTGTTAGAAGAAAGAAATGTCCCAATTAAAGAGGCTATGAATAAAGGAGCTATGGCTCTATTTGGTGAAAAATATGGAGATTTTGTAAGGGTAATTACTTTTGATCCCAATTTTTCGGTTGAATTATGTGGGGGGACTCATGTAAAGGCTACTGGTGAAATTGGATTTTTCAAATTAATTACTGAAACTGCAGTTGCAGCAGGAGTGAGGAGAATAGAGGCTTTAAGCGCCTTACCAGCCCAGAAATTCATTCAAGAGCAATATCAATTAGTTCAAGATTTTAAGAATATTTTACAGCAAAAAGATTTAGTTAAAGCTTTAGAATCTTTAAAATCAGAACAACAAAACCTTAAAAAGAAAATTGAGGATTTAGAAAATCTATCTTTACTTGATATTAAAGCTAAATTAATATCAAAGAAAATTTTAGTTAACCAATCAGAGGCATTATTTGAAATAGTTAATGTTAGCACAGCAGATAACTTAAAAAAATTAGGAGCTATGTTGAAAAATGAGCTTCAAAATCCTATTATTTTTTTAGTATCTAATATAGAAGGCAAACCATTCATGGGATTATGGTTTGACGAGAATTTGCAAAAACAAAATTCTTGGAATGCGGGTGCTCTTGTTAAGGAATACGCAAAAATTATTAATGGTGGTGGAGGCGGTCAACCTTTCTTCGCTACAGCTGGAGGAACAAATCCAGAGGCTATACCTAATTTATTAGAAAAAGTTAAATCCGATTTTATTAAGTAAAATAATTGGCCGGTAAAACCGGCCAATTTTATTCTTGCACTTGGCTATTTAAATTATTTCTTAATGTAGAAATTAAAACAATTCCTTTATCTTCAACTTCTTCAATTTTAAATTCGTCTCCTATACCATCCCCATTAACAAAAGAGAAAATTATGATTTGATCTTCTATTTTTATTTCGCTTATTTTTTTTAAAGGAATTTTAAATGCATCTCCAGTCTCTCTTTTAAAATTTTCATAAATATAATACATGGCATAGGGTATAATAATTACCCATATCCCAATTCTTAAATTATATAAATTATTCAAAATAGAAAAACCTAAGAGAATTAAAGAAACGATTACAAAAAACCACATCCAATTTCTTTTCGACTTATTTTCAATGTTTTTTAATTTAGAGTTTTCGGTTAATAAAAAAGTTTCGCTCCAATTCCCAGAATTAGTAAAATAAATATTTTCTAGATCTAAATTAACGTAACCATATTTGTATTTAAACCAATCTTTCATTTAATGTTTATTAGAGTCATTTAGCAAGGAATCAATCAATCTAACCTGTAAAAAAAATATAAGGTACCAATGATTAGGGCAATAAAGCTTAAAATTATTAAAAGGATAATTAACAAAACAATAATCCCTACAATTTTAATAAAGAGATCTGAGATTCGGTCAAAATTAGTTTTCATTAATTAGCTTAAAAAAAGCCACCTAATTTTGATTTTAGATGGCTTTTATCAATTTAATTCTTACAAAGTAGCATGTTGTTTAATTTTTTCTAATAATTCCAATTCATCACCTTCTACATATCCATTATGGGTGTAAACGATTTTCCCGTTTTTATCAATCATAACTGTATATGGTACATTAGGAGCATTAATAGCTCTTTTAAATTCTTCGTTTACATCTAATAAAACTGTATAATCCCAACCCTGAGCATTAACAAAAGGTTTAACCTTTGTTGTATTTCTAGCATTATCAATGGATACAGCTACTATTTCTATCCCGTATTTTTCAACCCATTCTGGATAGTATTCCTTTATATTATTTAATTCTTTTTTGCAAGGGGAGCACCAGGTTGCCCAAAATGAAAATACCACAATTTTCCCTGATTTAGAATAATCTTGGATATTTACCTGATTGCCGTCAATATCTTTTAAAGAAATATTAGGTAAGGTTTCGCTGCTTTGTGCTTGCGAAAACAAACATCCCGCAAGGAAAATTAAAGAAAGTAATGACTTTTTCATCTTACAAATTTTATTACAATTTTATAATACTCAATTCAAATGCCAAAATATAGTCTCGCTTTTTTGAAGATATTTATTCATAGAGCATATATTTGTGGCAATGAGGATTGGAATTTTTTTCGGTGGTTCATCAAGGGAGAGGGAAGTCTCTTTTTCTGGTGGTAGAACGGTTTTTGACAATTTAGACAAATCGATTTTTACCCCTGTACCCGTATTTGTAGATAGTCTCAACCAGTTTATTTTACTGGATTGGGAATATATTTATAAAGGAACCATAAGGGATTTCTATCCACCCGTTTCTTATTTGCCCGAATCACCTAATCATTTTCAAGTTTATTTGGAAAGTTTACTCGATTTAATTGAGAATAAACAAATTGATATTGAGCAATTAAGCAATTCAGTAGGTAAAAGAATTAATCCTAATGAATTTGAAAAATATTTTGATTTTGCCTTTTTAGCGCTGCATGGTGCTTATGGCGAAGATGGTAGTATTCAAGGGCTATTGGATTGGTATAAAATTCCTTACTCGGGTTCAAATATTACAGCATCTGGCTTTGGAATGGATAAAGCCCTGCAAAAAAAGTTGATAGCTAATGCAGGTTTTGAAAGCCCAAATTTCCGAGTATTTAATAAGTCTGAACTTCAAAATTCTAATTTAGAAACCTTATTTAATGAGTTAAAAACTCAACTCGGATTTCCATTTGTAATTAAACCAGCAAACCAAGGATCGTCGATTGGTGTTTCAATTATTGATTCTGATGATTTAAATATTTTTAGCCAGAAAATTGATAAAGCATTCTTTAAAATTAAATGGCTAAAATCTGTTTGGGACAAGATGTCGCAATCTCAAAAAAATGATTATTTACGAGAGCTTTGTGATATTAGAGAGGGGATAGGGATGCCTGTAATTGTAAATGAATTTACCTTCTATCATCCTGAAAAATTATTGGATTTTCTGAACACTTGTTCACAAGAATTTTTGTATTTTGAAACTCCAGATGGAGAGTCTTCTATAATTTTTGAATCTTTTATTAAAGGTAAAGAATTTTCTTGTATTGTAGTTCAAGATTTAGATGGAAAGCCTATAGCTCTTCCACCTACCGAAATTATAAAAGGCAAAACTTTTTTTGATTATAAATCTAAATATTTACCGGGTTTATCAAGAAAAATAACTCCTATTAATTTAGATGAAATTGAAATAAACAAAATTAGAAAATCGGTTGAACAACTGTTCAATTTGTTTAATTTTAATGTTTATGCAAGAATTGATGGGTTCTACTCTGAAGATGGTAAAATATTTTTAAACGATCCGAATACCACCTCGGGCATGATGCCAAGTTCTTTTTTCTTTCATCAAGCTGCAGAAATTGGATTAAATCCAAGTCGATTTATTAGTTATATTATTTATACTTCTTTGGCTCAAAAACTGAAAGTTAATCCTCAGTTTTTTCATTACAAAAAAGCACTTGAATTACTTGAAAAATCAATAGATAGAAGCAAGCGCGACATTAAAGATAAAAAAAGAATAGCAGTTATTTTAGGAGGTTATTCTAGCGAACGTCATATATCCGTAGAAAGTGGTAGAAATATTTATGAAAAATTATCCTCTTCTGCCATTTATGAAGCAGTCCCTGTATTTTTAACCGGTGATGACAATTCTCATTCTTTATTTAAAATACCAATCAATATTTTATTAAAAGATAATGCTGATGATATCAAAGAAAAGGTTTTGACTTTTAAGGTTCATCCTATTCTTAAAGAAATTGCAGAATTAGCCTTACCAATAACTTTAAAGTTTAATACCGATAAAGAGGTTCTGAATTCTCCAGTCCAAATTTCTTATGAAGATTTAGCTAAAGAATTTGATGCCGTATTTATTGCCCTGCACGGCAGACCAGGCGAAGATGGAGTTTTACAAAGAAATTTAATTAAGTATAATATTCCTTTTAATGGAAGTGGACCAGAATCATCAGAAATAACCATTAATAAATATCGAACTACTGAAATCCTAAGACAAAATGGATTTTTAGTTGCAGATGCCAAAATGATTTTTAAATCCAATTGGTTGAGTAATAAAAATTCAATTATTTCTGAAATAGAAACCAATTTTAAATATCCCATTATTGCCAAACCTTCTGATGATGGTTGTAGTTCGGCAGTTAAAAAAATCAACAATAATGAACAATTAATTGCCTTTGCCGAATTAATGTTCAGAAATTCAGAACAACGAGATTCAGAATTGGAAAAGATTTTAAATCTTGATTCTAACGAAGAATTTCCACAAAAGGAATATTTTATGGTTGAATCTTTTATTCAATCTAATGGTGCCGCACACTTTTTAGAGATAACTGGTGGGATGTTAACTCAAATGGATGCCCAGGGAAATCGTGTTTATGAAATCTTTGAACCAAGCGAGGCTTTGGCTAATAACGGAATTTTAAGCTTAGCCGAGAAGTTTTTAGCGGGCGAAGGTCAAAATATTACTCCAGCACGTTTTGATAAGAATCCTCAATTATCGGCGCAAATCAGTTCATTAGTCAAAATAGAATTAGAAAAAGCCGCTAAAGTATTAAATATTGAAGGATATTGCCGAATAGACGCTTTTGTGCGAATATTCAGCCCTTCTAAAATTGAAGTGATTTTTATTGAAGTTAACTCATTACCCGGTATGACTCCAGCTACTTGCATTTTTCATCAAGCCGCAATTAACGGATATAAACCGCTCGATTTTATTGATAAAATACTTAATTATGGTTTTTTAAGAACCCAAAATTTAGTTCATAATAATGAAAAACTTTCTAATTAAATCAGCTATTGCCATAGGTTCCATACTATTGGTTATATTTTTCTTACAGTTTTTTCTTTCATGGTACACCAATCATGGAGAGAAAAATCCTGTACCAGATTTTTCTGGATTAAGCTTTGAAGAAGCCGAGCGCATAGCAGAAGATCATGACCTAAGAATATCTATTCGAGATTCTGTATATGATGAAAAAAAGCCTAAAAATGCAGTAATTGAACAAGATCCAGAAGCAGGTTCTTTCGTAAAATCTAACCGAATGGTTTATCTTCGAATGAATTCTCTTCCAACCCCATTAATAGAAATGCCTGATTTAGCCAATCCAGATAAGGTTTTAACTCTTCGTCAAGCCACCGCAACCATTGAAGCCCTTGGGTTGGTTCTTGGTAAAGTAATTGAAAGACCAGATATTGCTGAAAACGCCGTTTTGGAGCAAAGATATGATGGGAAAATAATTGAAGCTGGAACCAAAATAAAGAAAGGTTCCGTAATTGATTTAGTAATTGGAACTGGATTTGAAATGGATGAGTCGGTTGGAGTTCCAGATTTGGTAGGCCTGAGTTTAGAAGAAGCTCAAATTTTGATGGAAAGCAGTGGTTTAAAAATTGGATCCATGTTTTTTTCTGGTAAAATAAACGATTCGGCTTCTTGCATCGTTACTAAACAAATGCCCGAGTATAAACCAGATGCAATAATTAAAAAGGGTTCAAGTATTAATATTTCTTTAAAACCTTAATAATGAATTTATTAAATAATAAATATTTTTTCTCTCTTTTGCTTTTTTCCCTTGCGGGGATAAAAACCTTCGCGCAAGGCCCCGTTCTCACGCCTTTAAATTCTAATCCTCAGATAAAAAAACACTTATTTGATAATCCCAGTTTTATTTGGAAACCCAATAATTCTCCAACTAAAAAAACTAATGTCTTAAATCTTCCCTTTTTTGAAGATTTTTCTAGGCCTAATATTTATCCCAATTCCAATTTTTGGATGGATAATTATGTCTATGTAAATGGTGATTTAGCCATTAATCCCCCAAGTTATGGTGTTGCAACCTTTGATGGATTAGATCAATTTGGTAATCCCTATGATGTTTTAGATTTTGGTAAGTTTGGAGCTGCGGATACTTTAAGCTCCGCCTATTTTGATTTATCTCCTTTTACCATTGCTAATGGTTTGTTTTTAAGCTTTTTTTACCAGCCCCAAGGCAGAAATAATGAAGCACCCGGGCAAAATGATTCCTTAATTTTACAATTTAAAAATGATACTGGAGCGTGGTTTACGGTTTGGAAAGCCACTGGAAGCCCTTTAACTAATTTTAAACAAGTAATGCTTCAAGTAAATGATAACCAATATATTCATGATTCTTTCCAGTTTAGATTTATTAACTACATGAATTATATTGGGAATCTGAAACACTGGCATATAGATTATATTTATTTTGATCGCTTTAGAGTTTCTTCTGATACCATTTATAATGATATGGCCATTGTTGAAGGTCCTTCAAGTATTTTAAGAAAGTATTCTTCCTTGCCTTGGAAGCATTTTAGCGCAAATCCAAACTTTTATTTAGATCCTAATAATAGAATTAAAATTGCAAATCTTTTTCCTAATGACAGACCTGTAGTTTATTCTTCTGTGACCCGAGACGAAAACAATGATATAGCTCTTTCTTTTGATATTCAAAATGGGCAAAACGTTAGTTCTAAAGAATGGCGAACTTTCACTTTCCAGCCAACAGGGTCTATTCCTAATTTAAACACTGATTCTACGGTTTTTAAAACCAGATATTTAATTGATCCCGGACCAGCAGACGATTATGATATTAATGATACCGTTTATGGCGAACAGATTTTTTCTTCTTATTATGCTTATGATGATGGAAGTCCTGAAACGGGTTTTGGATTATTAAATGCCATTGGTTCAGTGGCTTTAGGATATGATTTGATAATTCCAGATACTTTAAGAGGTATTTCGATATATTTTACTCAAGCACAAGCTCCAGTATCTAATTTTTTTAATTTAAGAATATGGTCAGAATTGCCCATTCCAGGACAAGGAACACAAGAGAAATTAATTTATAACAAACAAATTGCTCGACCCGTTTATACCGATAGTATTGCCAATTTTGCCTATTTTGAATTAGATCAACCAATATATGCTTCGGGAAAAGTTTGGGTTGGGTGGAATCAAAACCAACGCTTTTTGTTGAATGTAGGTTGGGATTTTAATTATCAAATAGATGGTATTGATACTACTCAATTAGAGCTATACTATAATGTGGTAGGTTTTTGGGAAAAATCAAGGTTTAAAGGGACTCCAATGATTCGTTTGCACGTAGGTAAAAAACCTGAGCCTGTTTTGAGTAAAGAGCAACAAAATTTATCAAAAGAAGGATTTAAAATTTACCCTAACCCCAATCAAGGTAAGTTTTGTATTAAGTCTACTGAAATCTGGGATACTTGGGAAATTTATAATATAAACGGTGTTAAAATTTCATCAGGAAATACAGAAACTATTGATATTTCTGATTTTCCATCATCGATTTATTTTATTAAAATCCTCAATCAAAATAATATTATTTCTGTTAATAAATTAATTAAACAATAAAATGGACATCAGCGTTCAAGAGTTAAAACAACGTATGGATAATGGCGAAAAACTAAACATTATTGATGTTAGAGAGCCATATGAATTTGAAGAATTTAATATAGGAGCCAGGTTAATTCCTTTGGGCACTCTTTTAACAGCCATTGATGATTTGGAAGAGTTAAAATCTGAAGAAATTATTATCCATTGCCGTTCTGGTGCAAGAAGCGCTAATGCTCAAGCCTATCTTCAATCAGTTGGTTTCACCAATGTTAGAAATTTAATTGGTGGAATGATGGAATGGCAGGCCAATTTTGGGGCTTAATATGATCAATAAAAAGTATTCTTTTATTATTTTAATTTTATCATTAACACTGGCTTCTGGTTTTGTTTTTAGTTTATGCTCAAGCCCAGAAGCTGGTTCAAATAATTTACTCTATTTAAATCATCACGATACGGTTAAATATGTAGGTAAAGAAACTTGCAGGGCCTGTCATAATGATAAATTCGAAACCTTTGTTGAAACTGGGATGGGCTTATCTATTGATGATGCCTCCATACAAAAAAGCGCTGGGAATTTTAATAAACACCAAGCTGTTTATGATAAATTTAGTGATTTCTATTATTACCCTTTTTTCTCTAATAACAAAATGTATTTAATGGAGTTTCGCCTCGAAAATGGCGATACTACTCACAAAAGAATTGAAGAAATTTCATATATTATAGGATCTGGACAACATACTAATTCACATCTAATTAATGTAAATGGTTATATTTTTCAAGCCCCAATAACTTGGTATGCCCAAGAAAAGAAATGGGATTTACCCCCAGGTTTTGAAAATGGTAATAATTCAAGATTTTCTAGGGTAATTGGAATGGAATGTATGTCATGCCACAACGCTTTGCCTGAATTTGATTATTCCTCAGAAAATAGATTTACTCATGTTCCAAACGGTATAGATTGCGAACGCTGCCACGGACCAGGTGAGTTGCATGTTAAAGAAAAATTAGCGGGAAAAATTGTGGATACCGCAACTCAAATTGATTATACCATCGTAAATCCTAAAAAACTAAGTTGGGAATTACAAATAGATGTTTGTCAAAGATGCCATTTACAAGGAAACGCTATATTACAAGAAGGTAAAACTTTTGCAAGTTTTAAACCGGGTATGAAATTGAGTGAGGTAATGGATATTTATATGCCTTCTTTTAGTAATGACCACAGTTTTATAATGGCCTCTCATGCACAGCGTTTACAATTATCACAGTGTTTTATTAAATCAAATACAGATAATAGCAATCTAAAATTAACCTGTATCACCTGCCATAATCCGCATGTATCTGTTAAAAAAACTGGGACTGAAATATTTAATACTTCATGCAAAAATTGCCATCAACAAAACACTTGTAAAGACCCAGAGGTAATTAAGAATTTAAATACGGCAAATTGTGTGGAGTGTCACATGCCTACTTCCGGAACTCTAGATATACCCCACGTTACCGTGCATGATCATAAAATAGCCGTTCATAAGAAAACAAAACCAATTAAAAACGACACTAATTTAAAATTGACCAAAGAATTTTTAGGTTTATATGCAGTAAATAATTCAAATCCTAGCGCTCATTCAAAAGCTCAAGCTTATTTAAATTATTTCGAAAAATTTTATGGAAATCAGCCAGGAGTTTTAGATTCAGCCAAACTATATATCAATAAATCAAATAAATTGAAAAATGATTTATGGGTACATTACTATTATTTGAGCAATCAATATTCAGAAATCATTAACATCGTAAATTCAAACCCTGATTATCCATTTCAAAGCTGGAATTTATATAGAATTGGTCAAGCTTATCTAAATCTTGCCGATTATAATAATGCGGAAAAATGGCTTAATAAAGCATATAACAAAGAACCCAATAATATTGAATTTAAATTCAAATACGCTAATTCATTATTTGCAATTTCTAGTATTGATGAAGCAAAAAATCAATATTTAGAATTATTAGACTTATATCCTAAACATGTAGCCTCATTAAATAATTTAGGTCATATTTATTTTCTTGAATCTGACCTTCAAAATGCGACTAATTATTTTAACAAAGCATTAAACCTAGATCCCGATTATATTCCTGCCTTATTAAATAAAACAAGGGTTTATGTAAAAATTAATAAAATTGTTGAGGCTAAAAAAATCTTAGAAAAAATCCTAAAATCTCAACCAAATCAAACAGAAGCATTACAAATGTTAAAGGAACTTAATTCTTAATTAAGCTTTTTTTCCTTTGCAGGATGTTTAATAAAAATATTCGATTGTAATTATTCTTCATTGAGCGATTTTATTCCTGATTTATTAAGTTTATCAAGAGCATCTTTCATTGCATTTATTTGTTCTGGTTTATGACTTACCCAGCTTTTTAATTCTCCAACTATTTTAAAAGGATGGCATGATCGATAGGATTTAGTTGGGTTACCAGGGAATTTTTTATCGGTTAAATCAGGGTCATCTTCAATTGGACCTGTAGGTTCTACTAAATAAATTCGCTCCATACCATCGCCTTGAGATAATTCGGCACCCCAAATTGCTGCATCTAAAGTGGCAGTTAAAAAAATATATTTAGCGCTTTTTCTCTCTCCATAATTAGAATTTTTTCCCGGCTCTATTAAGTCTCCAATTTTTAAATCGCTTTTAGTTCCATGAAAATAAGTTTGGGCAAAAGGAGTAGCCCCATTAACATTATTTTGCTGATTGTTTTCCATTTAAATTTGATTTATTCGGGTTTGATTAATTTATTGAGTTCTTCTATATCATTCTGAAATGCTTCAATTGAAGAGATATTTATAAAAGTAAAGTTTAGAAGGCTTTTATTAGCAAATGGAAGCCAATTTTCGTTTTTTGATGTGTAATTTTTAAATAAGTAATAAGGAGTTTTTAATAGTCCCCAAGGAAGACCCCACCAGCCAAGCGCTAAATTTGAATTCATAGCTTTTTTATTCATATGATCTAGGCAAGGAGGACATGCCACTATGGTTATTATTTTGCTAGTTGTAAATAGCACTGCACTTTTGATATAATAAATTTCTGATGCATTTAACTTATGGGTTTTATTATTACAAATTGGACAAGCTAAATCCCTTAATATATTCGCAAAAGCTTCTATTTGTTCTAAAGAATAAGTGTTATTGTGAGAATAAAGGGCTTTTATTAAATCTGGATTTAATTTTCTTTTAATAATTTCATTTTCAATTATCCCATAAACTTCATCTCTTAATCCTTCTGAGTTTTGAGTAATGATCCTGATGATTTCTTCATCAGTCATTCTTTTATAGTTATCTTCTATTTTACTTAATTCCATTAGTTAAGATTTATTAGATTATGTCATTTTTCATCCCGCAAGGGAATTAATTTAGAAACGAAAAGTAAGAGACAGCTCATTATAAAATGAACCATTAAAAACATTGTAATTGATAGTAGGATCTATTTTTAAGCTTAAATTATCATCTAAATCAAATTCTTTTAAGTGCGCGTCAACATTGGCGTCTAAAATTTGTAATCCATACCAAAATACGCATCCAATAATGGATAAATCGCGATATTTTTTATGAAAATCTCTATTCGCTTTTAAAGATTCAGCACTTAAAAAGGGATAATTAATGGGGATACTGGCTGAAGATGTGTCTACCGCAGCATTATAGTCGTTTGAAAACTTTCTATATTCGATATGATTATTACGAATAAAAACAGCTAATGCTCCAAAACCTGCGTAAATAATGGGCATTTTCCAATAACTTTTATTATAAAATTGCCCTGCACCCGGAAAAACCAACGACAACATAGTTGCCCTTCTGGGTTTATTAATAGGTTTTAAAACAAGAACAGTATCAGAATTTTCATTTCCGATACTGTCGATTGTAATTTCTGTGCTGTAAGCCTTAAAAAAAGTAATAAGGCATAATATAATTAGAATACTTTTTTTCAAATTATAATGATTCAAATATTCTTAATAAATCGGCTTCAGATTCAAAAGGAATCACTAATTCTCCCTTTCCATTGCCCTTAGCTTTTAATTTTACTTTTACTTGCAATTTATCAGCTAAAGTTTCGGTTTGATTTTGATAACCTGCCCAAATATTTTCTTCACTTTCTTTGTTTTTAGTAGGAGTAGAGCCTTTATTTTCTTTTGAAGCTCTTGCTAAACTTTCAATATCTCTAACCGATAATCCTTGTTCTATTACTTTTAAATAAATAGACATTTGTAAATCTGGATCATCAATATTTATGATAGCTCTTGCATGACCCATGCTTACTCGGCCATCTCTTAATCCCGCTTGAATTTCTACTGGAAGTTTTAATAATCTTAAGTAATTATTTACAGTCGATCTTTTTTTACCTACTCGATCTGCTAACTCTTCCAATTTTAAATTACACTCACTTTGTAATCGTTGATATGAAAGGGCAATTTCTATTGGATTTAAATTTTCTCTCTGAATATTTTCAATCAATGCCATTTCTAGCATTTCTTGATCATTCGCTAATCTAATATAGGCAGGAATGGTGGTTAATCCAGCTAAAATAGAAGCCTTAGTTCTTCTTTCTCCAGAAATGATTTGATACTGATCTACACCAATCTTTCTAACCGTAATTGGCTGGATAACACCATGTATTTTTATGGATTCTGATAATTCTTCTAATGCACCTTGTTCAAACTCTGTTCTAGGCTGAAAAGGATTAGCCTCTATCTGACTAATCGGTATTTGACTAATTGAACCTGCAGGCCTGGAATTATTAACTACCGGACCATTATTATCTCCATCTGCATTTTTTAATAGAGCAGATAAACCTTTTCCTAAAGCATTTCTCTTATTTGCACTCATTCCTTTATCCTTATGCTTAATTTAATGTTCTTTCTCCTTCTTTTATGCGGGTTAAACCGTTCTTTTGTAAAATTTCTCTAGCCAAATTCAAGTAATTTACTGATCCTTTACTTTCTGCATCATAATAAATTACTGGCATACCATGGCTTGGTGATTCACTAACACGTGTATTTCTTTGAATAATGGTATCAAATACTAAGGTCTGGAAATGAGTTTTTACTTCCTCAACCACCTGATTACTCAAACGAGTTCTCATATCATACATAGTTAGTAAAATACCCTCTATTTCCAATTCTGGATTTAATTGTGATTGAACTATCTTAATGGTATTCAATAATTTACCAAGACCTTCTAATGCAAAAAACTCACACTGAACCGGAATTATTACAGAATCTGAAGCGGTTAAAGCATTTGTGGTAATTAAACCTAATGATGGTGAACAATCTAAAATAATAAAATCATATTCAGGTTTTAATTTTTCGAAAATTCTCTTCATCATTAATTCCCTGCTTGGTAAATCAACAATCTCTATCTCAGCTCCAACCAAGTCAATATTGGAAGGTAAGAGTGTTAAATTATCAAACTCAGTTTTTAATAACACATCTTTAGGCGACATATCGTGAATTAAACACTCGTATAACCCGGTTTTTATATTAGACGGATCAAAGCCTAAACCTGATGTCGCATTTGCCTGCGGATCAGCATCTACAACCAATACCTTAAACTCTAGTGCAGCAAGGCTGGCTGATAAGTTGATGGCCGTTGTAGTCTTCCCTACACCACCTTTTTGATTTACAATTGAAATAATTTTTCCCATTAATCCACCTCTAATGTTTTCTATATTCTTTACTTTTGGGCGAATTACAAAAGTAGTTTAAATAGCGATTATTTTTTTAAACAATGACTTACAAAATTTTTCTTTTTATACACATTGCCTTCTTATGCTTTTCATGCTCAACCAATAGTGCTAATAAGCCCTACAAAGTTTTCCACTATAATGAAGATGTAGGGATAACTTCTTTAGACCCTGCCTTCGCCTCTGATCAATCCAATATCTGGGCGGTTTCTCAAATTTATGAAGGTCTTATTGAGCTAGATTCCAGCCTTTTACCTAAACCATGTCTCGCTAAGTCATACCAATTGCTCGATTCAGGAAAACTCTTGCGTTTTGAAATTAATACCCAAATTCGATTTCATACAAATCAATGCTTTGGTAATCAGTATTCTAGATACTTATCAGCAAAAGATGTGGAATACTCTTTTAATCGTTTAATGGATCCTAAAACTGCTTCAAAAGGGGCATGGATTTTTAACGGAAAAATTGATTCTGAGTTAATTAATACCAATCACCCTCTTAGACCATTTAAAGCTATTGGGGATTCTATATTTGAACTTAGATTAAATAAGGCTTTTGCCCCAATATTGGCTTTATTAGCTATGCCTTACTGTGCTATTATTCCCCACGAAGCAGTAGAATATTACGGGAATGATTTTCGGAAAAATCCAGTTGGCACTGGACCTTTTCAATTGGATTATTGGGATGAATCAGTAAAATTGATTCTTAAAAAGAATGGAATTTATCATCAATTTGTTAATAATCAAAGACTTCCATTAATAGATTTTGTTGAAATTTCTTTTATTGCCTCTAAACAAACAGCTTTTATGGAATTTGCTGCGGGTAAATTGGATATGATTAATGGCTTAGAAAGTTCTTACAAAGATGAATTATTGAACAAAGACGCTACCTTAAAAGATAAATATAAAGGTAAATTCAATCTTTTGGTATCTCCATTCCTTAATACTGAATATTTAGGAATATCGCTTCAAAGTCCTAATAATCTATTATCTAAATCTGAGTTTAGAAAAGCGCTTTCCTTAGGTATTGATCGTGAAAAAATGATAAAATACCTCAAAAATGGTATAGGTGATGCTCAAATTTATGGATTTATCCCTACAGGTATTCCCTTTAAACCTAATGTCCCAGCTAATTTCTCTGCTTATAATCCCCAATTGGCAAAAGAGTATCTAAAAAGTCTTGATTTATCTGAGGATTTAATTATTTATACCAACAAAAATTATCTCGATATCGCTGTTTTTCTTCAAAATGAATGGAAATTATTAGGCATCAATTCAAAAATTGAAGTTAATCCTGGAAGTTTCCACCGACAAAGAGTAAGTAAAGGTGAATTTCCTCTATTTAGAGGTTCTTGGATTGCAGATTATCCAGATGCTGAAAATTATTTGGCTTTATTTTATTCTCCATTTATTACACCAAATGGGCCCAATACTTTTTTCTATATAAATCAAAAATTTGATCAACTTTACGAACAAATATCTTCCTCATTTGATCCTCAAGTAAGGTCTGAATTAATAAACGAAGCCATAAAGATTTTAGAAAATGATTGTCCTGCAATTGTTCTTTTTTACGATAAATCATTAAGATTATATTCTAAAAAGATTAAAAATTTTAGAAATGATCCCATGAATCGCTTAATTTTAAAAAGTATTGAAATCGAATGAAAATCTTTAATTCAGAGCAAATAAAACAATGGGATTTAGCAAGCATAGAAGCTGAAAATATTTCTTCTTCTGAATTAATATATCGAGCCTCTAAAGCCTGTATTAACTATATACTTAGCGAATGCGACAGCTTTGATTCGAGCTTTTTTATTGTCTGTGGTAAAGGAAATAATGGGGGTGATGGTTTATGTATTGCTCGAATTTTATTTAAAGCTAATTTCAAGGTTCAAATTTATTTATCTGATCAACCAGAAAATTTATCTGAAGATGCGCAAATCTACTTCAAAAAATTAGAGGTTTACCCTCATTTATTTGTTCAAGAAATCCCCGATAATTTACCAGCAAATACTTTGATCATTGATGCTCTTTTTGGCATAGGTTTAAATAAAGCTTTAAGTGAAAAGTATAGGTCTATTATCAATAAAATCAATGCTTTAAACAATAAAAAAATTTCTATTGATATCTCTTCTGGACTAAGTCCAAAATTAGATCCTCAAAATATTTTTGATTGTTTTGTTCATGCTCATAAAGTTCTAAGTTTTATGCAGCCTAAACTATCATTTTTTCTTCCAGAAAAAGCCTCCCAAATGGGAGAATTTGAAATAATTGATATAGGTTTAAATTCGAAATTTTACCTCAATAACTCAAGTCAGTTTAATTATATCACTTTCAATTCCCTTGCGGGATATTTACCTAAAAGAGAAAAAAATAGTCATAAAGGAAATTTTGGTAAAGCCTTCTTATTTGGTGGTTCTTCAGGAATGGCTGGGGCCCTTACTTTTAGCGCTTGGGCTGCATTAAGATCTGGGCTAGCATTAGGTTTTATTTGCTCTAGTGCAAGCCAAGAAAACTTGTTTCAAAAATTGGTTCCTGATTTTATGTTTAAATCTATAGAAGATTTGGATTTGAATCAAATAACAGATTCTTATCATTTAATTGGGCCAGGATTAGGACAATCATCACAAACAAAGGAATTAGTTCAAAAAATTATAAATCTTAATAAACCCATTATTATTGATGCCGATGCATTAAATATCATAGGCGCAGAAAATATGCTTGATATGATTCCCGAAAATTCAGTAATCACGCCACATATAAAAGAGTTTGATCGTTTATTTGGGCAATCAGACAATTTCAGTCAACGAATTATTAAGGCTCAGCAGTTTTCATCCCGCAAGGGTATATTTATAGTATTAAAAAACTTTAGGACTTTTATTTTTGCACCTAATGGTGATATTTTTATTAATTCGACCGGTGCGCCTAGCTTAGCAAAAGGTGGAAGTGGTGATGTTTTAGCGGGCTGTATTTTAGGTTTGATAAATCAAAATATGTCGCCATTAAATGCTTTAAAATTAGCAGTTTATACACATGGAAAAGCCTCAGAAAACTTGTTGAAAAAATGGGGAGATTATGGTATGAAACAAAAAGAATTGTGTGATGAAATTGCAGTAGTTTTGAAAGATATTAGTGATGGATACGAGAGAATTTAAATTAATAGATTTAATTGAGCAGAATTATCTTTTACCTTCTGTTTTAGAAAGGTTAGGGGTAAATTATGAACAAAATTTAAATAAAACTTTGTTAGAAATAGCGGAGGAATATTTTTTAGATGCTAATCAATTAACAAAATCAGTTAATGCCATCCTTTTTGGAAAAGCCGCTGAATTTAATTTAGAGCATTTTCCATTACCTGTTTTGGTTGCTTATTTAAAATCTACTCATCATGATTATGCTAAATGGAAATTGCCGGTATTAAACAGGCATATTGAGATGTTAGAAGGATATAGTGATTTAAAAAGAGAGTTTTCAAAATTTAAAAGTGACTTAAGTAAACATATTATTTTAGAAGAAAAGGTAATTTTTCCTTTTATTGAAGATTTAAATCAATTAAGTTATGAGTTTGATCCTTATCAGTTAGAGGTAATCTTAAAAGCTAATGATACCGAATTGTTGTTTGCCGGACATGGTGAAGATGATGATGATATGCATGAAATCCGTTTTATAACCAAAAACTACAGATTTAAAAAGAGTGATAGCTTAGGTTTTAAAATAATTATGACCGAATTAAAAAACTTAGAAAAAGATTTAAAAATTCATGCTCAAATTGAAGAACTTATTCTGTTTAAAAAGGCAAGAGATCTTGAAAATTCATTAAAGTTAAAATTAAAACAAACCATTAAATCGAATTAGTAAATTTCATAAAAAAAGCCAACTTGATTAACAAGCTGGCTTTCCAAAAAATTATCTTATTAATTATTTAACTATTGAAGTTTCTGGTAATCTAGACTGAAGCCAATTAAAACCAGCAAATAAAACTAAGGTTCCGATTAATTCTGATGCAAAGGTAGCTTTAAAGAAAGGGATAGCCATAACATAACACTGTACTAATCCTGCAAAGCTTCTTTCATAAAGAAAGCCATCTAACCATACTGCAAAATTGGTGATTATAAAAAATATAAGAGCTGTAGAAATTGATAATGCTCCAATTTTAATTAAGTTATATGATTTTAGTCCTTTAATTGAAATAATAGAACTTAATAATAAACTACCGTAAACCGCCCACATGGTGCTATGGAAACCAATAATTATATCAGATATTAACATAGCAGCTAAAGGCGCTAATAAAGCCCATTTACTATTTTTAAGGTAATATCCGGCAAATAAAGCCAATCCCATCAGTGGAACAAAATTTGGAATATGAGGGATTAAGCGTGAAAAAATAATCGCTACTAAAATAAATACAACTAAAAATACTCTCATTATCGTTTTATATCGCGGGCAAATATATGGAATTGCAAATTTAACTTAAAGAAATTTAATTTTTTTTATCCATAGCAATTGATATTTAATCGATATATGATGTAGAATTAAATAATATTTATCAATTTTGTCGCAATTAAAATAAATCCAGAAATACCAATGAAGAAGAATTATTTTACCAAAAAACTTCTTGGATTTTTCCTAGTAACAGGAATTAGTTTAAGTTCATTCGGACAGGCTAAACTTGTAGAAAAGGTTGAATTCAAACCCGGACAACTGGGTATTTCTTATGAAAAATACGAATTACCTAATGGTTTAACCGTATTTATTCATGAAGATCACTCAGATCCAATTGTTCATGTTGAGGTTAATTACCATGTAGGATCTGCACGCGAAATTCCGGGCAAATCAGGCTTTGCGCATTTCTTTGAACATATGATGTTCCAAGGTTCTCAAAATGTTAAGGATGAAGAGCACTTTAAAATCGTTCAAGGTGCTGGTGGACAAATGAATGGAACTACCAATTCTGACAGAACTAATTATTATCAGACCTTACCTTCTAATTATTTAGAAACCGCTTTATGGTTAGAGGCTGATCGAATGGGATTTTTATTACCAGCTTTTACTCAAAAGAAATTTGAAGTACAAAGAGATGCGGTAAAAAATGAAAAAGGTCAGAATATTTTAAATCAACCTTATTTATTTGGTATTGTTGAAGTATTGCCGCAAAACGTTTATCCAGCTGGTCACCCTTATAGCTGGCCAACCATTGGTTATATTCAGGATTTGGATTCAGCTAACTATAAAGATTTAGAAAATTTTTATTTAAGATGGTATGGTCCAAACAACGCTGTAGTTACCATTGCTGGTGATGTAAATCCAGCTGAGGCTATCAAATTAGTTGAAAAATATTTTGGATCTATACCAAAAGGAAAAGAAGTAAAAAAACAACGTGTTGAGCGCGTAATTATGCCAACTGATGGATTTAAAGAGATTAGAGATAATATCTACCTTCCTTTAATGACCATGGTCTTCCCAACGGTTGCAAACTATCACCCAGATGAAGCTCCACTTGATATTTTAGCTTCTATTATGGGCGGAAATAATCGTTCCGTATTTTATAAAGAATTTATTAAAACAGAAAAGGCTTTGCAAGCAGGTGTTAGTCACCCATGCAGAGAATTAGCAGGTGAATTAGAAGTTCAAATCGTTGGAAAATACGGTGCTAATAAAGATACTTTATTAAATATGGCTAAAAACATTTTGGAAAATTTTGATCCAAATACCATTAGCCAAGCTGATTTAGATATTATCAAAGCAGAATTTGAAAGTAATTATTTAGGGGTATTAGAATCAGTGGCCGCAAAAGCTACTACTTTAGCCCAATGGCACATGTTCTTGGGAAAAACTTATAATCTTGACCAAGAAGTTGCTCGTTACTCTAAAGTTACTAAAGCTGATTTAGTTCGAGTGTATAATAAATACATCAAAAATCAAAATTCATTTACTTTATTTATCACTCCAAGAGAGCCAGGTTCTAAAGAAGAAAATGTTTCTGTTGATCCATATGCTGGAATTTCAAATCCAATAGCTGAGAAAGAATATGAAGGATTAACTTATGTTAAGCCGACTGACAATTTTGACCGTTCTATTCACCCAACACCTGGAGCTCCTAAACCGGCTTTGGTTCCTCAATTCTATAAAACTGAATTCAAAAACGGTTTAAAAGTTATCGGAACAAAAACCTCAGAAGTTCCTATTTCGGTTGTAACGGTTAGAGCTAAAGGTGGACATTTATTAGAAGTTTACAATCCTAAAACCATTGGTGTTGCTTCATTAATGGCTTCTTTGATGAATGAAAGTACTCAAAACTTTACTGATGAACAAATTTCTGCTGAGTTAGATAAGTTGGGTGCAAGTATTTCAATATCTGCTCAAACTTCAGGTATCAACGTAACTCTTTATTGTCCGACTAAAAATTTAGATGCCGCACTTAAAATCATGGAAGAGAAGATGATGCGTCCTAAATTTGATGAAAAAGATTTTAAAAGGGTTAAAGAAGAAATGATGCAAAGTTATTATTCTTCTAATAGAAGTGGTGCTTCTTTAGCTTCTAGAGCATACAACCAATTAATTTATGGTGAAGACCATATTTTAGCTTCTAGTGCAATGGGTAATGATAAAACCATTTCTAATATCAAATTGCAAGATGTAATTGATTTCTACAACAATTATTTTTCACCTAATGGTGGTGGATTAGTAATTGTTTCTGACTTAGATAAAGACGCTATTCTATCTAAATTAGGCTTCCTAAACAATTGGGCACCAAAAGAAGTTAAATTACCTGAGTTAACTTTCAAATACGATAGAAACAAAACCGAAATATATTTGGTAGACCAGCCTTATGCGGCACAATCAACCATATATATTGGATATTTAGCTATGCCATTTGATTATAATGGAGAGTATTTCAAAGCTAATGTGATGAATTTCCCTCTTGGTGGTAATTTCAATAGCCGTATTAACTTGAATTTAAGAGAAGAAAAAGGATTTACCTATGGTTCTGGTACTTATTTCGGCGGTGGAACCTATCCAGGTCCGTTTACATTCTATTCTTCAGTTAAACAAAGAGCTACGGATAGCGCTATTGTAGAAGTATTCAAAGAATTAGAAAAATACAAAACTACTGGTATCACTCAAGAAGAATTAGATTTCACCAAAAAAGCCTTGTTACAAAGCGGGATTTTGGATTATGAAACTGCTTTCCAAAAGGCATTCTTCTTAGGAAATATTTTAACTTATAACTTACCTGATGATTATATCGCTCAGCAAGAAGCCATTCTAAAATCAATCACTGTTGATGAAATTAATGCTTTGGCAAAAAAATACATCAGCCCAGAAAAAATGGTTATTTTAGTAGTAGGTGATAAGTATAAAGTAAAAGAGCAACTCGAAAAATTAGGTTACGGTAAGGTGAAAACTATTGAACCAACCAATATTAAGGTTAAAAAAATCGACCCTAAATAATCAATTAATAATTATTAAAAAAGCCGCTTTCTGTTTGAGAAGGCGGCTTTTTTATTTTATCATAATTTGCCAATTTTCCCTTGCGGGATGACTTATTAACTTAAATAATTTAACCCAAAAAATAATTAAAAACTTCAAATTCTTTATTGATTTAGTTTTTAGCTAGTATGAAAGTTGAAATTTAGATTTCTATTTGATCTTGACATTAAATTTCAAATTCATCAAAAATTCATTTTCTTTTTTCATCAATTAGCAAACAGAATTCTGATTTTAGATACAAAAAGCTATATCTAATAAAAAAAACAATTTCTCAATTTAGCTGAAAGTAAAATCCAAGCAATCATCAAAAAAACAGCTTTAGAACAATTTTAAAGAACCCTAAACCTTATTTGTATAAAAATGGGTAATCCGAAAAAGATAGTCTCTTATAATGGATTTATGGAAGCCAATTTTTCTTAAACTAAAAAAAATATTTTTCAATGGATAGGGGTATAGGATTAATCAATTTTTTGAAAACCTAAATCAAGGTATTTTTTACTTTATGTATTTCTTAATAACCTTTCTATAGCCTTTATATATCAGGTTTTTTTACAAATGAATACAAGCTTTTGTCTCTGTTTAACTTTTCGAATTTAAATACTGATAATCAAACAATTAAATATTAATAATTGAAGTTTTACTTATTGCTATTTACACTCTTTTTACAATTGTAAAACAGTATACTTCTTTACAATTGTAAAGAAATTCTATTTACAAATGTAAAATTGTGTTTTACTTTTGTAAAATGGATAAAGAGGATATTAATTCGAGGATTTTAAAGGTTTATGAGTCTAGCGGATTGAATAAAGGTTCCTTTGCTAATAAATTAGGAATATCACAAGCAGTATTAACTCATATTTCAACTGGAAGAAATAAGGCTGGTTTAGAAATAATAAATTCTATTCTTATTAATTATCCAGAGATTAATCCAGATTGGTTAATTACAGGTAAGGGGAAAATGTTTCGAGAGAATGAAAAGAATAAAGACTTAATTAAAGAAAAATTGGCTTTATTACAACTTAAAATTGAAACCTTAAAAATTGAAATAAAATCCATTGAATCCTTATTAAATGAGTTAAATAATTTGTCATAATTGCGTTATTTTCAGCACATTTTTTATATATTTGACTCATGAGCTCCCCACTTATTAGTTGTAATGAATGCAAGTCTCGTTCGCGCTCGTTTTTTAGTGATGCCGCGCCTGAAATGCTTGAATTTGTTGATGAAATGAAAACATGTCAGCATTTTAGAAAGGGACAAATTATTTTTAATGAAGGCTCCCGTCCAAACGGCGTCTATTGTATCAATTCGGGTAAGGTTAAAATGTTTAAAAACGGAATTGATGGTAAAGAACAAATTATTTCTTTTGCAAAAGAAGGAGATATGATAGGTTATAGAGCCATTGTTGCTGATGAACAATTAAGTACTAGTGCAGAAACATTAACTGAAGCTACTATATGTTTTATACCACGTTCGGTTTTTGAAAAGGCCTTAATTAATAATCCTGATATTGCTAAAAAAATGCTTAAACATCTATGCCATGAATTAGGCCTTGCGGGCGATCGCCTTACTGCCATGGCTCAAAAATCAGTTAGAGAAAGAGTAGCAGAAACTTTGGTTATGCTTAATGAAATTTTTGATCATAATCAAGGTGACGAGGGAGTCATTCCGGTGACCTTGCCTCGTGAAGATCTTGCTAATTTAGCTGGAACAGCCACAGAAACCCTTATAAGAATTCTTGCTGATTTTAAAGAAGAAGGTTTGATTGAACTTATGGGTAAAAAAATTAAAATTCTAAATTCAAATAAATTAAAGAGGTTGGCTCAGTTAATTTAAATAACTGATTAATATCATTTTTTTCAAAATCTTCTCATCCTACTTTTGTTATGTCTGATATGGATGAGGGGACCGTCCTGCAGACTTATTTTGCCGGTTCGGGCGCCCGGACCGGTTTTAAACTCAAACTTATGATAAGCTCAAAGTCTGCCCAATCCGAAATAAAATGTTTTCATTGCGGTTTATCGGTTGAAAACGATAAGCTTTTTTTCGACGACCATCATTTTTGTTGTGATGGTTGTAAAACGGTATACCTAATTCTTAAAGATCACCAATTATGTGATTATTATGCTATTGACTCAAACCCTGGAATAAATAATAAGTCAAATAAAGCCAATGATTATTCATTTTTATTGGAAGATGAAATTAGGCTTCCATTGCTTGATTTTTTTGATGATTCTTATGAAAAAATCACCTTATTCATTCCTAATATTCATTGTACCTCGTGCATTTGGCTCTTAGAAAATTTTAATAGAATAAACAACGGAGTTTTAGAATCTCGTGTCGACTTTCCGAAAAGGCAGTTGAGTATTTTATATAAAAAAGAAAAAACCAACTTAAAAATAATTAGTGATCAATTAGCCAATATCAATTATGCCCCAAGTTATTCTTTAAATGATATAATTAAAGAGCAGCCTTCACGAAATAATAGAAAACTGCTGATTAAGTTGGGAATTGCAGGCTTTGCTTTTGGAAATATTATGTTATTTAGTTTTCCGGAATACTTAGGCTTTGATCCCGGAACCAATCCTAAAATTGCTGCCTTATTTAATTGGCTTAATGCTGTTTTAGCAATTCCAGTATTTTTATATTCTGCTTCTGATTATTATAAAAATGCATTTATATCTCTAAAAAATAAAGTCATTTCTTTAGATGTTCCCTTGGCATTAGGTTTAGTAGTTTTGGCTTTTCGCTCCTTTTACGAAATTTTGTCTCATACAGGGCCGGGTTATTTTGATTCCCTTGCGGGATTAGTATTTTTTCTCTTATTAGGTAAGTGGTTTCAAAATATCACTTTTGATAATATTTCCTTTGATCGTGATTTTAAATCTTTTTTTCCTCTTTCAGTTCTTAAATGGAAAGATTCAAATTTTAAATCGGTTTCTGTTCAAGATTTAAAAGTCGGTGATCAAATTTTAATTAAAAATGAAGAGCTTATTCCCGCCGATTCTATTTTAATTGAAGGGGAAGCATATATTGATTATAGTTTTGTGACTGGAGAGTCAAAAGAGCAACCGGTTTTTAATGGACAACTGATTAAAGCAGGGGGTAGACAAAAAGGAAATGTAATAAAACTAGAAGTAATACGTGAAGTAAATCAAAGTTATTTAACTCAATTATGGAACCATGAGACTTTTTCTAAAAAGAATAAATCTAAGTTAATTTCATTTTCTGATTTTGTAAGTCATTATTTTACCATAGTATTATTAATTATTGCCCTTTTATCATTTACTTTTTGGGTAACAGTAATGAACGATTGGAAATCAGCATTTGATGCTGTTTGTGCAATTTTAATTGTTGCTTGTCCATGTGCTTTGGCACTTTCTACTCCATTTACTCTTGGAAATGCAATTCGTATTCTTGGGAAAAGAGGATTTTTCTTAAAAAATCCAGGCGTGGTAGAATCATTAGCCCAATGCGATACTTATGTTTTTGATAAAACTGGAACCTTAACTAGGCAAGGAGCTGATAAAGTTAAGTGGGTAGGGAATGATAATTTTCCGGCTTATTGGATATATAGTATTACCCAATCATCTAATCATCCAGCATCAAGAGCAATTAATCAGTATTTATCTGAACAAAATTTGAAGGTAGAAAAAGATTTTATCCGAAGTTTTGAAGAAATACCAGGTAAGGGAATACTTTCCATATCCGGAAAAAATACCTTAAAATTAGGTAAACCACAATGGGTAGAACCCAATTTAACCATTGCAGAGCATGGTACTCTTGTTGCTATTGCACTAAATGGAGTCTTTTTAGGATACTTCCAAATTTTACCTAAATATAGGGAACAACTTGGTCAACTTTTAAATATCCAGCACAAAGAGAATAATTATTTGCTTTCAGGTGATAATGAAAATGAAAAATCAAACTTGATTCAATTAGGTTTTGATGAAGCTAAAATGCACTTTAATTGCAGTCCATCTGATAAACTAAAATTTATTGAAGAACTTCAAGAAAAAAAGGCTAAAGTTTTGATGGTAGGTGATGGGCTAAATGATGCAGGTGCTTTAAAACAGGCCGAGGTTGGTATAGTTATTTCAGAAGACATTACCCAATTTTCACCTGCCTGTGATGGGATTTTATCAGCAAAATCTTTGAATGAATTTAAACAGTTTGTTTCTTTTGCTAAAGCTTCCTTAAAAACTATTCATTATAGCTTTATCATTTCGTTAATGTATAACATTGTAGGATTAAGTTTTGCAGTTTCCGCAAATTTATCTCCTGTTATTGCAGCTATTTTAATGCCTCTAAGTTCTATTACAGTTGTCTTATTTACAACAAGCATGACCAATTACAAAGCGAAAAAATTAAAATTAAACTAAAAATTATGAACATCATTTTCTTATTAATCAGCATAAGTATAGTATTAGCAGTAGGATTTTTATTTGCTTTTTTCTGGAGTGTAAAATCCGGACAACATGATGATTTAGAAACTCCATCCAGAAGAATTTTATTTGATGATATTAAACCCAAAGAGTAAATCTTTTGCTGTTTTTTGCAATTAAAAGTCTATATAAACTACTCATAATTGCTTATTTTATCTAAAGCCCTTTAACTTAAAAAATGTAATCAACAAAAAACCTGATTTTAATCAGGTTTTTTTATGACCATAATCATAGTATCCGTTTGACCTATTTAACACCTTTGAAAGGTAATTATTCATTAACTCTTTATAGGTCCTCTATGCAAATAGAAAAATTTAATTACGACAATAAGATTGTCAGAAACTTTGCCCTAGCAACAATTGTATTTGGTATTGTTGGAATGGCTGTAGGTCTGTTAGCAGCATTTCAATTATTTAAACCCGAATGGAATTTTAATGCTTATTCTAGTTTTGGTAGGATACGTCCTCTTCATACCAATGCTGTAATTTTTGCCTTTGTTGGAAATGCCATTTTTACAGGGGTTTATTATTCCCTGCAGAGATTGTTAAAAACCAGAATGGCCAGTGATTTATTAAGTAATCTACACTTCTGGGGTTGGCAACTCATTATTTTGGCTGCCGCTATTACTCTTCCTTTAGGAATTACCTCCTCTAAAGAATATGCCGAACTAGAGTGGCCAATTGATCTTGCCATAACTATTGTTTGGGTAATTTTTGGTTTAAACATGTTTTTAACCATTTTCAAAAGAAGAGAAAGACATCTTTATGTAGCAATTTGGTTTTATATCGCAACTTGGATTACTGTAGCGGTGCTCCATATTGTCAACTCTTTTGCAATGCCGGTAAGTATGTTTAAATCGTATTCATGGTATGCTGGAGTTCAGGATGCTTTGGTTCAGTGGTGGTATGGTCATAATGCCGTTGCATTTTTCTTAACAACTCCGTTTTTAGGTTTAATGTATTATTTCCTGCCTAAGATGGCAAATCGCCCTGTTTATTCTTATAAACTATCTATTCTCCATTTTTGGGCATTAATTTTTATTTATATCTGGGCTGGTCCTCACCATCTTTTATATTCAACTTTACCTGATTGGGCTCAATCATTAGGTGTTGTATTTTCTATTATGCTTATTGCTCCAAGTTGGGGAGGTATGTTAAATGGATTATTAACACTAAGAGGGGCGTGGGATAAAGTGAGAACCGATGCCATATTAAAATTTATGGTTGTTGGCGTTACTGCCTACGGTATGGCCACTTTTGAAGGACCTATGTTATCCTTAAAAAATATAAATGCCATAGCTCACTTTACCGATTGGATTGTGGCTCACGTACATGTAGGTGCATTAGGATGGAACGGTTTCTTAACTTTTGCCATGTTATATTGGCTGGTTCCTAAAATCTACAATACTCAAATCCATTCAAAATCATTAATGAATTTCCATTTTTGGATTGCTACTTTAGGTATATTATTTTATGCAATTCCAATGTATTGGGCTGGATTTACTCAAGGAACCATGTGGAAAGAATTTGCACCAGATGGAATGTTAAGATATCAAAATTTCTTGGATACAGTTATCCAGATTTTACCAATGTATAAATTCAGAGCTCTTGGTGGTTCTTTATATCTAATTGGTTTCTTGGTAATGGTTTATAATATCGCTGTTACAATGAAAAAAGGTTCTTTAGTTGCTAATGAACCAGCAGAAGCTTTTCCATTAAGCAAAGAATTTAAACCAAATAGAGAAGATTCTTATTGGCATAGATTGGTAGAGAGAAAACCTGCATTAATGTTGATTTTATCATTAGTGGTTATTTTAATAGGAACTTTATTCGAATTGGTTCCAACTTTCTTAGTAAAATCTAATGTTCCAACAATAGCTTCTGTTAAGCCATATACTCCTTTAGAAGTTCAAGGTAGAGATATTTATATAAGAGAAGGTTGTGTAGGTTGTCACTCTCAATTAGTTCGACCATTTCGTTCAGAGGTTGAACGTTATCAAGGTGAATATAGTAAATCGGGTGAATATGTATATGATCACCCATTCTTGTGGGGTTCAAAAAGAACCGGTCCTGATTTGCAAAGATTAGGAGGTAAATACCAACTTAGCTGGCATTATTACCATATGAAAGCCCCAGCCGAAATTTCACCTAATTCAATTATGCCTGCTTATCCTTGGTTAGAAGAAAATGTGTTGGATAATTCTTCATTAGGTCAAAAAATTTCAGCACTTAGGACTGTTGGAGTACCCTATCCAAAAGGTTACGAAAATAGTGCCATCCAAGACCTAAATGAGCAAGCAGAACAAATTAGTACTCAGCTTAAAAAAGAAGGAGTAACGGTTCCTTCTGATCGAGAAATTGTAGCTCTAATAGCTTATTTAGACAGATTAGGAAAAGATATTAAATCAGTACCAACTGCAAGTAAATAAAATTTTATGTTCAAACAGTTTTTAAATCAAGTACAAGGAGCTGATGTGTTCATGATCATGTCTTTCCTGCTGTTTTTTGCAGTTTTCATTATAGTGGCAGTTTTTTTAGCTACTAAAAAGAAAAACTCATATAAAGAAATTTCTGAATTACCCTTAAATGATTAGTAATATGTTGAAAAAGATCTTTTTTGTAAGCTTGTCTATAATCCTAACTCAAGGATTAAAGGCAGAAGGCATCTTAGAAACTCAATTACCTATTGATAAATTTTTAGTGTTTATTCTATTAGGGGTATCCATTTTATTACTTGTTCTGGTTTACATGATTTGGTTAAGTTTTCAAAAAATTTATCAAATAGAAATTAGTAAACTTGGAATTGACAAAGAAGCTGATCCTAAGGCATATATAGAAATAGAAAAGAGTAAAAGAACATTTTGGGAGAAATTTTTCGGACTTAATCCTAAAAACCTAGAAAGGGATATGATTTTACATCACAATTATGATGGTATTGAAGAATTAGATAATCCAACTCCAACTTGGTTTATGGCTCTATTTTATGGAACCATTATTTTTGGAGTTATTTATCTTTTTAATTATCATTTTCTTAAGCTTAATCCTTTGCAGGAAAAAGAATATGCTATTGAAATGGAAAATGGTGAAAAAATTAAGCAAGCTTATTTAGCTGAAGTTTCTTCAAAAATTAATGAAAATAATGTTTCATTATTAACTGATCAAGCTTCTGTTGATGAAGGTAAAGCCTTATTTGTTTCTTTTAATTGCGGTTCATGTCATGGTGGAGTAGGTGAAGGAAAACAAGGATTAGGCCCGAATTTAACTGACGAATATTGGCTCCATGGCGGTAAGCCTGAAAATGTATTTAAAACTATTAAATATGGTGTACCATCCAAAGGAATGATTGCATGGGAATCAAAAATGAATCCTTTACAAATGCAAAAACTTACCTCTTACATTCTTTCATTACAAGGCACAAATCCGCCTAATGCCAGAGAACCTCAAGGTGAAAAAATGACTATTGAATCTGCCCCCACAGATTCCCTTTCAAATAAATAATAATTGTTTTTCATAAAAGTCCCCAAATATGGAAAATGAATCTTTTAGAGATCATCTTGGAAATACGGATTCTTCAGGAAAAAGAATCCGTATTTTTCCGAAAATTATTAAAGGCAAACTTTATAAATATAGAACTTGGATTTCATACATTCTATTAACTATTTTATTTGCTTCTCCTTGGATTTTTATTAATGGAAATCCTCTGTTTCTCTTCAATATAATTGAAAGAAAGTTTATTTTATTTAGTGTAAGGTTTTGGCCTCAAGATTTTTATCTATTTGTGGTGGCCATGTTATCTATGCTCGTCTTTATTATTGTGTTTACGGTAATTTACGGACGAATATTTTGCGGCTGGGTTTGTCCGCAAACCATTTTCTTAGAAATGGTTTTCAGAAAAATAGAATTCTGGATTGAAGGTACAGTCTCCGAACAAAAAAAACTAGCCACACAGGCTTGGAACGCTGAGAAAATAAGAAAAAAACTGAGTAAACACTCCATTTTCTTTTTTATCTCTTTTTTAATTTCTAATACCTTCTTAGCCTATATCATTGGTTCTAAAGAATTACTTAAAATAATAACTGATAATCCATCTAATCACCTCGTTAAATTATTTAGTATTTTATTATTCACCTTAGTTTTTTATTTGGTTTTTGCTAAAGTCCGCGAATTAGTTTGTATTTGGGCCTGTCCTTATGGCAGATTACAAGGTGTTTTATTGGATAAAAATTCTATTGTAGTAGCCTATGATTATAAAAGGGGTGAACCAAGAGCAAAATTAAATAAGAAAAATCCAGTAGAAAATGCAGGTGATTGTGTTGATTGTAACTTATGTGTGGATGTTTGTCCAACAGGAATTGATATAAGAAATGGTACCCAACTCGAATGTGTTAATTGCACGGCCTGCATTGATGCATGCGACCAAGTAATGGTAAAAATTAATAAACCAACTGGTTTAATTCGTTTCGATTCTTTGGAAGGTATTGAAAAACAAAAACCTTTCAAATTTACCACTCGAATGGCTGCTTATACCATGGTACTATCGGCATTGGTTATTTTCTTGATTTTTTTATTGGTAAGTCGATCTTCTTTAGAAGCCCATATTTTGAGGACTCCGGGATTAATTTTCCAAGAACATGAAACTCATATTTCTAATTTATATAATTATGAGTTGATTAATAAATCGCAAGATTCTAGCAGGGTAACTTTTGAGTTATTGAATTCTAAAGGTTATATCCAAGTTATTGGTCAAGAAACCAATCAAATAAAACTTAAACCTGAGGAAATTAATAAATCATCTCTTTTTATTTTCATTCCAAAAAATGAAATGAATAAAGGCACCTTAACTTTAGAAATTTTGGTTTCTGGGACTAATGGTGAACAAATTATAGAAACAAAATTTATTGGACCAGCTAATTATTAATTTATGAAATTTAAATTGAATTGGGGCGCAGGTATTGTAGTGGCTATTATCGTTTTTATGTCTTTTATTATAACTCTTTCAGTTAAAATGTTGAACAATAACACTGAATTAGTAAGAAAAGACTACTATCAAATTGCTGAAAACTATCAAAGTAGGATAGATGCTAGAAATAATTTAACTGAATCTGGCTTTAGCCCTCAAATAAAAAATTCGAGTAATCAAATCACCATTTCATGGGACCCAAGTCTAGGAAAACCCAACAAAGCCAATTTATACCTTAGTAAGCCCGATAATCAAAAATTAGATATCGAACTATCTTCTTTCCACCTTTCTGATTCTAATGAGTTAATTTTTAATATTAATAAATTGGAAAGTGGGATTTGGAATTTAGAATGCATAGTAATGGTCAACTCCACGGAATATTTCTTTAGTAAAAAATTAATTATTCAATAAATATGTGGTGGCTTTTGGCATTAACCACAGGTTTTATGGGTTCATTTCACTGTATTGGAATGTGCGGACCTCTGCAATTGGCATTGCCTCAAAAAGAAAACCTGGTATGGTTTAACCTTAAAAATAAATTGATTTATAATTTAAGTAGGGTTATTTCTTATATGATTCTAGGTGCTATTCTTGGTCTTCTTGGCCAAGGTTTATCCCTTGCGGGATTTCAACAAAAAATGAGCATTCTGGCTGGCATCATTTTATTAGTTATTATAGTAATTAATTATAAATCAAATTATAAATCGACAGTTACGGGAATATGGTCACAAAAAATAAATAAACTTTTCACCCGATTTTTAACGGATAAAAATAAATTTTCATGGTCTATTTTAGGCTTTATAAACGGTTTTTTACCCTGCGGATTAGTTTATATAGCATTAGCTATTGCACTTTCAACAGAGTCTGTTATTAATGCTACTCTTAGTATGGCTTTATTTGGCCTAGCCACTATACCTGGATTAATTGCTCTATCATGGGGCTGGACGAAAATAAATTTTAAATGGAGAAGCTATTTTCAAAAAATATCCAGTTTCTATTCATTAGCATTGGCCTTTATTCTTATTCTCAGAGGTTTAAATTTAGGTATACCTATGTTAAGTCCTAAAATTGAGGTGGTAAAAAATCAAACACAATTAGAGTGTTGCGAAAACCCTAATCATAAGGAATAAATTGGGTTATTTTGAAACCCTTAATTGGAGTTTCATTTAATTTCCTATTCCACCAATATATTTTGAGGTTATCCTTTTTATTTCTAGGTTCTGGACTCATATAATCCATTTGAATTTTATTCCAAGAATTGGGTTTGAACCCAGATATTAAATATTCACTAGTTCTATACTTATATGATTTTTCTTTATGGTGAAATGAAATCACAAGCAGGGGGGCATTTTGAATTTCTTCTTCCAACCAAATTTCTGCTTCCAATCTTATCCAAAAGTATTCTTTATTTGAAGCTAAATTTTCAAATGATTCATTTATAGCTAGAGCAAATTCTGATTCTTTTTTCAAGATAAAAATGGAATCCTTTTTAGGAGTTGATTCTTCTAAAATACTTAAAACCCTGCTTTCATATTTTTTATTATCTGGAATAAAATTTTCTATGCTTTCGGTAGATCTTTCAACCAATAAATATTTTTTGTATTCCTCATTTACCTGAGTTTTTAGAAACACTTTTTTGTAATAATCCCAAGTCATTCTTTCCCCATCAATAATACCGGAATTAAACTGCCACATTTGAAATAAATTAAGTGCGACAATAAGAATAACTGAACTAAATCCAATTACTTTTATTTTGTTGTTTTTTTCTAATAATACAGTAAAAAAATATCCTAGACCTATAGCCAAAATACCATAAGAAGAAACCATAGATCTAGATGAATAGGAGGCTCCTGCGTACCACCAGCAAGTCCAAGAAGAAATAATATATAAATTAATGAATAAAAATAATAAGCTAGCAATTGCTAATGGATTCCGTTTTCTTGCCATTATAAAGATTCCAAAAATTGCAATTAGAGCCAATGGAGTATAAATAAACCATCCTTTTCTGAAGCTAAATAAAAAATCAAATGTATGTGGATTCAAAAAATCAAAACCAACACCTGGATCATCATATGAATAAAATACCCATTGACCAGTTGTTATTTTCCAATAGAATAATTGAATAAACACAATAGTTAAACCGCCGGTTAACATCCCCGCAAGGGAAAATAAATTTTTAAACCAATATTGGATTTTAGGCAGAACGTTTTGAATAGAAACAATGCCAAACAAAAGGGGAATAAGCATTACCACGATTTCGTTTGGACGGGTAATAGTAATTAAACCACCAAGAATTCCTATTCCAAAATCTAAATTAATTTTATGATTTTGAGTTCTTTTAATGCATAACCATATTAACAAATTAATTAAAGAGAATAAATATTGGTGGGGCAAATTACCCGCATAAGCAGTCATTTGAAAATAATTGGTTCCAAATATTATAAGAGCTAAGCTTAAGGAGCTTATATTTTCATTAAAAAAATGTAGAAGAATTTTTCGTAAATAAAATAAACCAATAAAGGTGTAAAAAAGACCGCCAATAATCCACGCCCATTGGTATAGTGGACCTACCTGGGATTGCTTTAAATTAAAAACTTGATTAATAGCTTCCGCCCCTAAATAAAAGGGTAGGTTTAAAACGGCCATTCCAATAGGATAGCGGAGTGATTTTTTATTATCGTTTAAATGATTGATTTGATAGAGGGTGCCTGAGGGTTTATAAGTATCCATGATATCCAATAACCATTGATCGTTTTGAATATTTGGATCATTATATTTAATAATACTGGGCAAATACAAATAATAACCAAAAACATCCCAAGTTAAAACTCTTTGAGTATCCCCATTTATTCGTGTAAACAGTATGATAAGGAAAGAAATGATTAAGGTTATTTTTGAAGTACTTTTCATAAAATTGGCTGAAATATAGTAGATAAGATATTCATTTCCATAAAAAAGAAAGGCCACCTTAATAAATCAAGGTGGCCTTTCTGATAGTAATATACTAATTTTTATGATCCGCAAGCTTCACAAGCATCCGGATTATCTAGTGAACAAGCTATTTCGCTAGCTGTAACACTTACTTCTTCTACTTCTTTTGGTTTTTCTAATTCTTTTATAGCTTCTTTCTGAACTGTAAACTTAATAGCGTCAGCAGCAGCTTTGGTTCTTAAGTAATACATTCCAGTTTTTAAACCTTTTTTCCAAGCATAAAAATGCATAGAAGTAAGTTTAGCTGAATTAGGACTTTCCATAAACAAATTCAAACTTTGACTTTGATCAATAAATGCACCTCTATCAGCTGCCATATCAATTAAGGTCTTTTGTTTGATCTCCCAAACGGTTTTATAAAGTTCTTTTATATCGGTTGGAATTTCATCTATGTTTTGAATTGAACCATTAGAAATAATGATTTTTTGTTTCATTTGCTCATTCCATAACCCCAAATCAACTAAATCTTTTAATAGGTGTTTGTTTACGATAATAAACTCACCCGATAAAACTCTACGAGTGTAAATATTAGAAGTATAGGGTTCAAAACACTCATTATTTCCTAGGATTTGCGCAGTTGATGCTGTAGGCATTGGAGCTAATAAGAGTGAATTTCTTACTCCGTATTGAGCAATTTCTTGCTTCAATAAATCCCAATTCCAACGAGAACTTGGAGTAACTCCCCACATATCATATTGTAATATTCCTTTAGAAACAGGTGAACCTTCATAAGTAGCATAGGCACCTTTTTCTTTTGCAATATCTTTTGATGCAGTAAGTGCAGCGTGATAAATAGTTTCGAAAATTTCGCTATTTAATTTTGCAGCCTCTTCAGAATCAAATGGCATTCTTAATAAAATAAAAGCATCTGCCAAACCTTGAACTCCAAGTCCAATAGGTCTATGTCTTAAATTTGAGTTTTTAGCTTCTTCAACCGGATAGTAATTTTCATCAATAATTCGGTTTAGGTTAAAGGTAACCTCATAAGTAGCATCAAATAAGGCCTCATGATCAAATTTACCGTCTTTAACATATTTAGGTAAAGCCAATGATGCTAAATTACAAACGGCAACCTCATCAGGAGCGGTGTACTCAATAATTTCAGTACATAAGTTAGAACTTTTTATGGTACCTAAATTCTTTTGGTTTGATTTCTCATTAGCAGCATCTTTATATAACATGTATGGAGTACCAGTTTCTATTTGGCTCTCGGTTATTTTTGCCCATAATTCACGTGCTTTAATGGTTTTTCTGGCACGTCCGGCTTCTTCATAGCTGGTATATAAATCTTCAAATATTTCACCATAACAATCTGAAAGACCTGGAGCTTCATTAGGGCAGAATAATGACCAATTTCCATCTTCTTCAACACGTTTCATAAATAAATCTGGAACCCAAAGCGCATAAAATAAATCACGTGCTCTTAATTCTTCTTTACCATGGTTTTTCTTCAAATCAAGGAATTCAAATACATCGGCATGCCAAGGTTCTAAATAAACAGCAAAGCTACCTTTTCTTTTCCCACCACCTTGATCAACATAACGTGCCGTATCGTTAAATACTCTTAACATAGGTACTATTCCATTAGAAGTCCCATTGGTTCCTCTAATATAAGATCCTGTTGCGCGAATATCATGAATACTCAAACCAATACCACCTGCGGTTTGTGATATTTTAGCACATTGAGCTAAAGTATCATAAATACCTTCGATACTATCATTTTTAGTGGTTAACAAAAAGCAGCTCGACATTTGAGGCTTAGGTGTACCAGCATTAAAAAGGGTAGGAGTTGCATGGGTGTACCAACCTTCAGATAAACGGTTATAGGTTTTAACCACATTTTCAATATCGGTTTTATGAATACCAAGAGCAACACGCATGTACATATGCTGCGGTCTTTCTGCTACCTTATTATTTAATTTTAATAAATAGGAGCGCTCTAAGGTTTTAAACCCGAAATAATCAAAATTATAATCTCTGTCATAGATGATGGTTGAATCTAATAATTCAGCGTTATTAATGATAATATCATAAACATCATCTGCAATAAGTGGGGCTTTTTCACCTGTTTTAGGACTAACATAATTGTATAGTTTATCCATGGTAACAGAGAAACACTTTTCTGTATTTTTATGTAGATTAGATACCGCTATTCTTGAGGCTAATAGGGCGTAATCTGGGTGTAATGGAGTTAAAGAAGCCGCTGTTTGAGCAGCTAAATCATCCAATTCAGTGGTGCTTATTCCATCGCGTAAGCCTTCAATAACTTTTATTGCAACACGAGCAGGATCAACAAAATCCATGTTTAAACCATAGGATAATTTATTGATTCTGGCCGTAATTTTATCGAACATGACAGCCTCTTTGCGGCCATCTCTTTTAATTACATACATATACTTTTACCTGCTTTTTTTTAAAATTAAAAATCTTCATCTAAACTAAATGAACCGCTCTCATTTCCGCCACCCATTACTCCAGCTTTCTGGTATTCTGCAACTCTCTTTTCAAAGAAATTAGTTTTTCCTTGAAGAGAAATCATTTCCATAAAATCAAATGGGTTAGAAGTATTATATACTCTTTCACATCCTAATTCTACTAATAATCTATCCGCTACAAACTCAATATATTGTTTCATTAATTCTGAATTCATTCCTATTAAACGCACCGGAAGTGCATCAATAATGAATTCTTTTTCAATTTCCACTGCGTCAGTAATGATATCTCTTACTCGATCTTTTGGAAGTTTATTAACTATATGTTGAGTATATAAATGGCAAGCAAAATCGCAATGCAAGCCTTCATCTCTAGAAATTAATTCATTACTAAATGTTAATCCTGGCATTAAACCTCTTTTCTTTAACCAGAAAATGGAGCAAAAACTTCCTGAAAAGAAAATACCTTCTACAGCAGCAAAGGCAATTAGACGCTCAACAAATGAACCGTTTCCAATCCATTTGAATGCCCAATCCGCTTTTTTCTTTACGCAATCAAGGGTTTCTATCGCATGAAATAATTTGTCTTTCTCCGCTGGGTCTTTAATGTAGGTATCAATTAATAATGAATAGGTTTCTGAGTGAATGTTTTCCATCATTATTTGAAAACCGTAAAAAAACTTTGCTTCTGGATACTGAACTTCAGCAACCATGTTTTCAGCCAAATTTTCATTAACTATACCATCGCTTGCCGCAAAAAAGGCTAATACATGTTTAATGAAGTGACGCTCATCATCATTCAATTTATTATTCCAATCTTCGTTGTCTTGCCCTAAATCAATTTCTTCGGCAGTCCAAAAACTGGCTTGACTCTTTTTATAATATTGCCAAATATCACTATGTTTAATAGGGAAGATTACAAATCTGTCTTTGTTCTCTTTTAAAATGGGCTCCTCTCTCAAAGCTACCCCTTTTAATTCTTCTGTTTGGTTAAATAGTCCGCTCATCTTTACAAATTTTTTATATTATAAGGTCGACCGTTTAAGGAACCTTTTTATTATTAACTGTTTAGTGGGATTTTGGCTTTTGGCCTATCGTCTATACAAACCTATTTTATTTAATCGAGTTTTCAACGCGTAGTTTTTAACATATTCACAAAGAAGATTTTTTTATAAAATTTTCAACATGTGTGGTCCCTATCAATATTAACGCTCGCTTTCATTAATTAATTTTACTAACACTAAAATGGTTTTAAATGTTAAATAATTTTAAATACATTATATGCCCTAGGTAATTAAGCTCTTTGGGTTTTTATGTGACTGTGGGGTTTTTAGTACCCAAAAAAAATTACGCAATCTTGTAATATTTTCAGGCACTTTTGAGGGCTTTCTCTTTATTTACCCTTGCGGGATGTTGAATTAGATAATTTACTCAAAATTTAAAATAATTACGCGGGATACCAGTCACTTTTTTGCTTTTAAACCTAGTTAGAGAATGGTTAAAACAAAAAATCCCGCTGATTGAGCGGGATTCTGTATTTTTTATAATTTTGATATGGATTAAGGTATTTTTAATTCATTTTTTAGAATTTGATAAATCTGCTCTGCACTTACTTTTTTTGCAATTATCTTTTTATTCTCATCCAAAATATAGGTAACAGGAGTGGAGGTTATATCATAGGTCGCTCTAAATCCTGTTTCTAACTTTACATCTTGAACATTGATCCATTCTAATTTATGTTCAACTAAGAATTTCTTCCATTTATCTAAATCCTGCTCTACACCTACACTATAAATTTTAACACCATAATTTTTTAATGTGTCATAATATTTGTTCAAAAGTGGAATTTCTTTCTGACAATGTCCACAATCTGGATCCCAAAATACCAGTACCGTATATTTAGCTTTAGTTTGATGTAAACTAAACTTTTTACCAATACTATCTTCCATAACCAAGTTAGGAGCCACTTTTCCGCAACCCAATGGCAGTATTTTTAATCCTTTAGAACGAATTCGCTCCAATCCAGCATCGTCCATCCAAAAGGCTTCTTTTTTGGTATAATAGTTTACTGCCATATGAGCAAAAACTAAATCCATACACATAAATTCGCTTTTTTCATAATATGAAGTAACCCAATAAACAACCCATTTATAGTTTTCTCTATGCCCTCTAGATAAAGCAACCACTCGGTCAGCTGCTGCAATAATAGAATCGGGACTTTGAAGGGTCATTTTCAACATATATTTTTCTAATTTCTTATGAAAAATTGGAGTACGTGCAATTCGTTCGTCTTTCCAGTCGGTATTATCCCAAAAATGATCTCTGTAATAGTTAAATTGAAAACTAGAATCTATACTTCCATCTTCTCTTACTGGAGGCTCAGGAACTTCAGGCTCTTTCATCATTCTAAAAATTTTAGCTAATAACAAATCAGGGTATTTGCTAATTACATTAGCTCTATACTCATTGACCTGTTTATCTAAAGCTATAAGGGAGTCTCTCCATTTTTGATTTTCATCAGGATTTCCCTTACTCGCTTCAAATTGCTGCATTAAATATTGATTTTTCTCGCCCAATTCTTGCGAATATTTTTGATAATCATTAAAGACTTTTTGTCCTAAGCTACCTGAATTCGTTTGGTTTTTAATCGGATTTATGGTATCGGTTTTAATGGTCATAAAACGATCTTCGACCATTATATCAAATAATAATTTACCAGGGCAGTAAATCATGAAAACTCCTGTAGCTAAACTATCACCTTTAAAAACAACACGACCGTTTTTATCAACTTTGCCTGAATCGACTCCATAATTTCTGTCGCCATAATAATTTACCAGATATAAACTAGTATCTTTTAAACCCTTTACCGTTATGTCTAATTCGTATGAATAGGGTTTGTTCTCTTTTTTAACCAAGGCGGTTTTTTGTGCCTTTACAGAAAATCCAGCTATCCCAATAATACTTAATAGAAGTAAAATTTTTTTTCCCATATTCTTAGTTCCTCAATTTTTTTGCCATTTTCAATTTATTCCTCAACATTTTATAATTTAATTAGTTTATAGGGTATGAAACCTGTCTTACTTATCTTTCCAAATCAAATATTCGAAGACCTAGATCCAATCATTAATCAAATTAAACCTCAAATATATTTAATTGAAGACCCTTTATTTTATGGAGATGTTTCCTACAAATTTAAACCTCATAAACAAAAAATACTTTTTCATAGGTTAAGCCTTCTTCAATACTCCTTGTATCTAAATAAACAAGGCTTTGAAACCCAAATGATTTATTATTCTCAAATACCAAAATCACCTCGGTATTTTTTTTCGCTTTTCGAAAAACATAAAGATGTTACTTTTTACTTTTATGAATGCATCGACTTTATATTAAATAAAAGATTGATGGGTTTTTTCAACGAATTAAATATTAAACATGTTGAATTAAAGAATAAAGCCTTTCTTAAAGATAGTCTCAATCCGGATTTAGTTTTTAAAAATAACCGTAAATATTTAATGGCGAATTTTTATTCGTCACAAAGAAAACACCTTAACCTATTAATGGAAGGAGATAAACCCATAGGAGGAAAGTGGAGTTTTGATGAAGATAATAGAAAAAAACTCCCGCAAGGAATTTCAATTCCGCCCGTTTACTCTAATTCTCTTCCAGAAAATTATGAAAAGGTTAAAGCAGAGGTTTTAAATGAATTTCCAAATAATCCAGGTAATATCAAGCATTTTATATATCCGGTAAGTTTTTCAGATTCCAAAGAAGCTTTAAACAATTTTCTTCAATATAAATTTAAAGAATTTGGAATTTATGAAGATGCTATTTCTAAGTCTGAAGTATTTTTATTTCACTCTATCCTTAGTCCATTAATAAACTCAGGACTACTCAGCCCCGATTATGTGATCAACCAAACTATTGATTTTGCCCTTCAAAATCAAATACCCTTAAATTCATTAGAAGGATTTATAAGACAAATTATTGGCTGGAGAGAATACATGGCATACATCTATAAAAAAGAAGGGGTATTCCTTAGAACTAATAATTATTTTGGTTTTAATAATAAGTTAAGCTCTAAATTTTATGATGGAAATACAGGGATAAAACCTTTTGATGTTATGGTGAAAAAATTAAAGGATTTTTCTTACACCCATCATATTGAACGATTAATGATTGCGGGCAATTTAATGCTTCTATGCGAAATTGATCCAGATGAAGTATATTATTGGTTTATGGATTATTTTATTGACTCTTACGATTGGGTCATGGTTCCGAATGTTTACGGAATGAGTCAGTTTGCAGATGGAGGTTTAATTTGTACTAAACCCTACATAAGCGGCTCTGCTTATGTTTTAAAAATGTCTGATTTTGAAAAAGGAGAGTGGACTTCTATTTGGGACGCGTTGTATTGGCGATTCATACATAATCATGTGGAGGTGTTTTCTAAAAACCCACGTATGTCAATGATGGCTGCAATGATAAAAAAAATGGATACGAATAAACTTAATAATCATTTAAAAATTAGCGAAAAGTTTTTATCAGAACTTTTGTAAACTTTTATTCAAACATTTATGTTAACTCATCATGGGATTTTATAAATTAAGCACGGTACAAAAATTACCAATTTCATTAGAAGAAGCATGGGATTATTTCTCTTCACCCTTTAATTTGCAAAAAATTACCCCAGAATATATGGGGTTCCAAATTACATCTGAGCAAACTCCTGAAACAAAAATGTATCAGGGAATGATTATCACCTATAAAGTAAGTCCACTTCTTGGAATCAAATTAGACTGGATGACAGAAATAACTCATGTAGAGGACAAAAAATTTTTTGTGGATGAGCAAAGATTTGGGCCTTATTCTTTATGGCATCACCAACACCATTTTAAAGAAATTGAAGGCGGAGTTGAAATGCGAGATATCGTAAATTATAAACTTCCATTAGGAATATTGGGAGATATTGCTCATGCAGTTTTTGTTAAGGCTCAATTAAAAGCCATTTTTGATTATCGTTTTAAAAAATTAGAAGAGGTTTTTGGTAAAATATAATGTGGTTGGCAGGAATTGATTTTGGAAGTAAATTAGCTGGGACAACTGTCATTTCAATCGCTGAAAAGGTAGGTGGTTTCTACAATTATAAAGGAGCATTTTCTGTTATTAAAGGTAAGGATGCCGATTTATTCTTATCAAATTATTTTAATCAATTTAATTTTAATCTTGTGGGAATAGATGCTCCATTATCTTTACCCAAGGTATATACTATTAATAAAGGGAATGAATATTTCTACCGAAAAAGCGATAAGGAATTAAGTGCTATGTCGCCCATGTTTATTGGTGGACTCACCGCTCGAGCTATTAAATTAAAGGATAAATTTAGTTCAAATACCCTTAATATTTTTGAAACTTATCCAAAAGCTAAAGCAATTGAATTAAACCTTATAGATTTAGGTTACAAAACAAAAAACGCAGAAGCTTTTGAAGCATGTTTAGAATTTATAAAAAATTTAAGCGGCTGGGACTTAAAACTAAATAATTGGCATCAATTCGACTCCATTTTAGCTTTAATATCTACTATTGATTTTGCTGAAAATAAAGCAAAATCTTATGGCGATCCAGAGGAAGGCCTTATTTGGGTTTAAATTTTATGTAAGGTACTTGCTTGTTTTATTAATAATTCCCTGTATTTGTTAAAAATACTAGATTTACTGATAAATCCTAAATATTTACCATGTTTAATTACAGGCAAATTCCAAACATTATGACGGTCAAATTTCTCCATAACAGAATTCATGGGTTCTTCCGGACCCACTTTGCTTGGAGCTACTTGCGCTATATCAATCATTTTTAATGAATCATACAATTCTTCTTTGAACATAATTGACTTCAAATCATCTAAAAATATTATGCCTTTAAAATTGTTTTCTGAATCAATAACTGGAAATATATTTCGCTTAGACTTTGCAATAATTTCAATCATTTCTCTCAAACTCGTATTTTCATATACGGGTATAAAGTCGCACTCAAGTAATTGATTTACTTTTATTTGAATTAATACAGATTTGTCTTTATCATAATTTACAAAATTGGCTTTTTCAGCTAAAGGTTTATGATAAATAGAATAAGGTTCGAAATATCTAGCAATAAAATAACTTAATGAAACTACTAACATTAGAGGCACAAATAAGGCATATCCACCGCTGATTTCTGCTATTAAGAAAATTCCACTAAGTGGAGCATGTACAACCCCAGCCAAAACGCCTGCCATTCCTAATAAGACCAAATGCTGTGCGCTTAAGTTCTCCATTCCCGCAAGGCTAAGTAAATAATAAACTAAATAGCCACAAAAAGCCCCAGTAAATAAAGAAGGTGCTAAAATACCGCCATTACCTCCAGCACCTACAGTAGTTACGGCTGCAATAGGTTTAATTACTAACAAAAGAATTAATAATACAATTACGGCCCAAGTTTCACTTTTTAGTGAATAAAATAAAGATTGATTAAAAATATATTCAGCATTTCCATTCAATAAATTTTGAATACTTTTATAACCTTCGCCATATAATGGAGGTAAAATAAATATCAATAATCCTATTAATAATCCTCCTAAAATTGCTTTTAAATAGGTTTTCTTTTTTTTAGAATAGTATTCTTCAAATTTTAGGGTTATTCTCATTAAATAAACAGAATATACTCCTGTAAATACACCTACCAAAGCCATTGCAGGAAGTTCGAAAAACTCAAAAGGTTTGTTTAAAAGAATGAATAATTGTCCCTTATAAAATAATTGAGAAACTAAAGTAGCTGTTGCTGATGAAAGCAAAAGTGGAATAAAGGCTGGAATAGCAAACTCTCCTAAAATTACTTCTAAAACGAAAATTACTCCAGCTATTGGAACATTAAAAACACCCGCAATACCTGCTGCTGTTCCGGAGGCTAATAATAAAACACGTTCTCTTGAATTTAATCTTAAAAATCGAGCGATATTTGATCCAATTGCTGCTCCTGTTGCTGCGATTGGGGCTTCCATACCTACTGAACCCCCAAATCCTACGGTAATGCCTGATGTCAAAACATGAGACCAGGTTTCTTTTACATCAATTTTTCCCCCATTTTTGGGAATACTTGAAATGATATGCCCTAATCCTTTTCGGAAATCACCTTTTAATAGTTTTTTTATAATTATTGCAGAGATAATTATCCCCGTAAGGGGAAAGAAAAAATATAAAATATTTAAGATATCTTTATCAAATGCAGTTAGTAAGTATTCTTCTATGGAATGGGTAAATATTTTTAATAATACTGCTACTAATCCAGCCACGATACCAATAAAAATACTCGCAATAAATAAGAGATTTTTATTACTGATGTATTTATGCCTAAATCGGAAAAACTTTATTAGAAAATACTTTAATGTTGGTCTGAACACAGCGCAAAACTAAGAAAAAAATTATAAAGGTCTTTTATATTTCCAACGCTTATGAGTCCATAACCAATATTCTGGTTGTTTTTTTATATCATCTTCCAAGCGTTTAAAAAATAATTTCATAATCTCTAATTCATTTAAATCGGTCGATTTAGGATCAAAAATTTCTTCTCCTGAAATTAAATAATGGCCCCTTTTTATTTTATTTATGGTAAAATAAATAATAGGATAATTAAACATTTTTGAAATTTTTGCAGGACCACTAAAAATAGGGGTGTTTTGATTTAAAAAGTTTATCCATTCAGCCAATTCAGGAAATGGACTTTGATCAGCAATAAACGCTATATTTTTTAAATCATTTTTAATGGAAGCAATTCTTCTTAAGGCTTGTTTTTCAGAAATTAATTCGGCGCCAAATTGTTGTCTTAAATCTATTATAAAATTATTGAAATTTTTATTGTTTAGAGGACGATATAAACCATATTGTTTAAATGGTAAAAAAAGAGCACCTGCTTGTAATGCCCATTCCCAATTGCCATAATGACCTAGTACAAAAATTAAATTTTCATTTTGTTGATAAGATTGATTTATTAATTTTAAAGTTGGTTCATCAAACTGAATTCGTTTTTTTAAATCGGCTTTGCGGATAGAAGCTAATTTTATTGTTTCTACAATTAAATCAAAAAAATGTCGGTAGAATTTTTTCTCTATTTGTATAATTTCAGCTAAGGTTTTTTCGGGAAATGAAAGAATTAAATTTTTTCTAACTACTTTTTTACGATAAGAAAATAAATAATAAAATATATAAAATAAAAAGCTTGAGAACCTGTATAATAAAGAAAGAGGGAGAAGTGCGACACTTTTTAAAATCAGTATTAATATAGCATTTACTCCTTTCATTCTTACCACAAATTTAGTTCAAGATATGGCTATTCAAAGTTCATGAATATATTTGTTGTAAATTATAAATTTATGGAACAAGGATTTTTGCATTTGCACTCGTTTTTGCGTTATGTAGTCTTAATATTAGGACTAATTGCAATTTTTAAAGCAATTACCGGATTTAGCGGTTCTAAATCTTACAACAGTTCTGATGAAAAAATATCCAAATTTTTTGTCTTAGTTACCCATTTACAAATACTTCTTGGACTGATTATTTATTTCGCTTTTTCTCCTTGGTTTGATATGTTATTATCAAATGGTATGAGCGTAATGAAGGATCCAGTAACTCGTTTTTGGACTATTGAACACTTATTAACCATGTTAATTGCAGCGATTATTATTACCATTGGAAGAGCAAAAAGCAAAAGAGCTTCTGATGATGTTAAAAAACATAAAACCATGGCTATTTATTATACTATCGGTTTTATTTTAATTTTATCTGCTATTCCTTGGCCTTTTAGAGAGGCTTTGGGTAAAGGTTGGTTTTAATTAATGGATTGGTTAATCGGATTAACTCTTTTAATAATTGGTGGTTTGGGCTCGGTTTTACCTGTTTTGCCCGGACCACCATTAAGTTATTTAGCCCTAGTTTATCTTTATTTTTTTGTTCCTGATTCTATAAGTTTATTTACCTTAATAAGTTTCGGAATAGTAACTCTAATCATCACTTTATTAGATTTTTATTTTCCATCAATTGCATTAAAAAAGTCTGGCGGTTCAAAATCAGGTGAAATAGGCTCTTGGATTGGAATGTTTTTAGGAATGATCTTTTTTCCTCCTTTTGGAATATTTTTCGGGACTTTCATAGGTGCGTATTTAGGTGAAATTTATGAGGGTAAATCTAGTGAATCAGCCCGAAAATCTGCTTGGTATACCTTTTTAGGTTTTATTATTGGTACCTTTTTTAAACTCGCTTTGGTTGCTGTAATGACGGGTGTTTTTATTTATTCTTTACTTAAAACTTAAACCTTATTTAATGGTTTATTTTTTATGCCTATTTATAGCAGTCGAACTGATTTTAGACAACTAGGAGATCCCGATTCGGATGATTTTATTTCCTACATTTATTCAGAAAAACAATTAAAAAACCTTTTCGAAATCCTTAACTCAAATCCTAATTCCAATCAATTATGCTCTTATCATCCATTCTTTGAAAAATTTTTTAAAGATGCTGGTCAAATTAAATGGGATAATCACTTCGAAAATTTACATTTTTATATTGGGCATTATTTTTTGAGCTTAGGTTTTTATTCTTTGCCTTATTGTTATTCTGCAGCTAGGGGAGTGCAATCACTATATTTAACAGCATACTTAAAAAACGATGCGGTAAAACGTTTAACAGAAACGGCTGAATTTGTAAATACTTGTCTTAAACCTTTAGTTGATAATGATTCAATTAATAATCTGTTAATAAGTATTTTAAAAGTTAGATTTTATCACTCTATAAGCCGTTTTCATTTAAAAAATCAAATTACTGACGAATTCCCTATTAATCAAGAGGATATGTTAGGGACCTTATTGTCTTTTTGGTTTATTCCCATAAAAGGAATGAATAAAATGGGAATTGTTTTATCTAAAAATGATTCTGAAAAATTGGCTCAACACTGGGCTAATGTCGGGTTATTGTTGGGTTTAAACCCAGACTTATATATTAATTCTTTATTAGAAGCATCAAAAGCCGAAGTATTTATTAGAAATAAAGAATTTAAATACAGTACTCAAGGATCAGAACTTTTGGAATCATTAATAAAATCTTTAGGTGAGTTTTCAAAATCAGGCCCTCAATTAATTAGAAGTTTAATAGCCTATTTTTTAGATGATAAAAACGTATTTAATTTGAAGAGTAATATTCCTTTGTTCCAAAAAGAAATACTATACAATTTAGGTTTTAAGTTTAAAGAGAATTTTGTTTAAATTAAATAAAGGTATTCGGTTCATGTTAATGGCTACTCTATTTTATGCCTTAATGAACATGACCGTAAAACTTGTTCCCAATGTTCCCGTATATGAAATTATGTTTTTTAGAGCGCTTGTAACGCTCGGAATTTCATATTATTTTATAAAAAAAGCCGGCTTAAATCCATTAGGTAACAATAAAAAACTCTTGATTTTAAGAGGCATTTTTGGTTTTTTAAGTCTGAGCTTATATTTTCTTACCCTTCAAAAAATTCCGCTAGCCTCTGCGGTTACGCTTCAATATTTATCGCCAATTTTCACCACTATTTTTGCCGTTTTTTTCTTAAAACAGAAAGTAGCCCTAGCAAAATGGTTTTTCTTTGCTTTAGCATTTACAGGTGTTTTAATTATTAAATCTACTGATTTTAGAATTGAACCTTTTTATCTCCTTGCGGGAATAGGGTCAGCATTTTTCTCTGGTTTAGCCTATAATATTATAGCTAAACTCAAAGGTGTTGATGATCCCATGGTTATTATTTTTTATTTTCCTTTAGTCACCTTGCCTTTAGTAACTATTAATACTATTTCTAATTGGTATACTCCCAATTTGTATGAATTTATTTTGCTTATTTTAATAGGAATCTTTACACAATTTGGCCAATATTATATGACTAAATCCTATCAGGAAGGGCCAATGGCTGAAGTTTCTATTTTTCAGTACTTAGGAATTATTTATGCCTTAGTACTTGGATTTTTTGTTTTCCATGAAAATTTCATGTTTTTAACCCTTGCGGGGATGTTTTTAGTAATTATTGCAATCATTCTTTCTTTTGTTTTTGATAAAATAAAAAATAATTTTTAGACTTATCTAAAAATATTTTTATATTTGCCTTATGTATTCATTTACTGAGGAAAATTATTTAAAATCAATTTTTAAATTGTCATATCCTTTATTAGAAGGGGTTAGTACCAATGCCATTGCAGAAGATTTATCAACTAAAGCAGCATCGGTAACAGATATGTTAAAAAAATTAGCTGAAAAAGATCTAATTAATTATGAAAAGTATAAAGGGGTTAGCCTAACAAAAAAAGGATCTAAAGTGGCTATTTCTATTGTAAGAAAACACCGTTTATGGGAAGTTTTTTTATATGATAAACTAAAATTTGGTTGGGATGAGGTACACGAAATTGCTGAACAATTAGAGCATATTCAGTCTGAGAAACTAATTGACCGTCTGAATGAATTTTTAGGTAACCCTAAACAAGATCCTCATGGTGATTTAATTCCTGACAAAAACGGAAAATTCCCGGAATTAGAAAAAATTAAATTATCCGAAGCCAGAATTGGTTCTCGATATAAAATTACAGGTGTTAAGGATGAAAATGTAGCCTTACTTCAACATTTAGAAAAACTCGGAATTAAATTGGGTTTAGAAATTATTATTGATGAGCGTTTTGAATTTGACGGCTCTTTAATTCTAAATTTAAAATCTCTAGGCAAAGTTCAGGTAAGTAGCGAAGTAGCTAATCATGTATTTGTTTCAATATTATGAGCTCAAATAAAAATACTGAAGCCTCATTAAGTGAGGTTTTTGAATCAGTTCATATTCCGAAAACTAAAAACTTTTGGAAAAAATTATTTTCTTTTTTAGGTCCTGCTTATTTAGTTGCAGTGGGTTATATGGATCCAGGCAATTGGGCAACTGATTTGGCTGGTGGTTCCCAATTTGGATATCAATTAATTTGGGTATTATTATTATCTAATTTAATGGCTCTTTTACTGCAAACTCTTTCAGCTCGAATGGGTATTGTAGCAAAATTAGATTTAGCTCAGGCTTCACGAAAAACCTACCCTAAATTCGTTAATTTTTGCTTATATATTTTGGCTGAACTAGCCATTGCAGCCTGCGATTTAGCAGAAGTTATCGGAATGGCTATTGGTTTAAATTTATTATTTGGAATAGATTTATTAACTGGGGTATTAATTACTGTTTTAGACACTTTTTTATTGCTCTTTCTTTTAAATAAAGGCATTAGAAAAATGGAAGCTTTTATCTTATCTCTGGTTTTATTAATTGGGATTAGTTTTGTAATTGAATTATTTATTGTTGAACCAAAAGCCAGTGAACTTTTTAAAGGATTCATTCCTTCTCAACTATCTGAAGAAGCGCTTTATATCGCAATTGGTATAATTGGAGCTACCGTTATGCCTCATAATTTATACCTTCATTCTTCTTTGGTTCAAACCAGAAAAATCGGAAATCAAAAGGATGATATTAAAAGAGCCATAAAATTTAATTTTATTGATTCTACCATTGCCTTAAACTTAGCTTTTTTTGTAAATGCATCAATTTTAATTCTAGCAGCCGCTGCCTTTTTTTCGAACGGCTTTGGCAAAGTAGCTGAAATTTCAGATGCACATTCTTTGTTAAATAATCTCTATGGTTCTTGGGCTCCATCATTATTTGCTTTAGCCTTAATTGCTGCCGGTCAAAGCTCAACATTAACGGGTACACTTGCCGGACAAATTATTATGGAGGGTTATCTTAATTTAAGAATTAGACCTTGGCTTAGACGATTGTTAACACGTATGATAGCCATTATCCCAGCTCTTATTACCATTTATATGTTTGGAGATTCTGGCCTAGGCGAATTATTGGTTTTTAGTCAAGTAATTCTTTCTCTTCAGCTCGGTTTTGCAGTAATCCCTATGATTCATTTTGTGAGCAAAAACCCCAAAATGGGTGATTATAAAATAGGTAAGGGCTTACAAGTTTTAGCCTGGATTTCAGCAATAATTATTGTGGGATTAAATGTTAAGTTGGTGCAATCTGAATTAATGAATTTTTTAAATTCCCAGCCTAATATTTGGGTTTCTATAATTTTGGTTACTTTAGCTTGCCTTGCGGGATTTTTACTTCTTTACATAACTTTTTCTCCATTAATCAAACCCTTTTCTACTGAAAAGAAAATTATTCCTCATGGACTAGCTCTTGATTTAGATAAAATGTCTGATGAAACTTATTATCACAAAATTGCTATTACAATCGATTTTTCTAAAACGGATAAATTAGGAATTTCAGGAGCCTTGTCTCAAGGCAAAAAAAATGCTCAATATTTATTGATACATATTGTTGAAAGTGCTGGAGCTAACATGATGGGTTCTGAAAGTTTAGATAATGAAGCCCAAAGTGATATGGAAAACTTATTAAATTACAAAAATCAATTAAGTTCCCAAGGTTACTCAGTTGATATTAAAATTGGTCAAGGTAGCCCAACCAAATTAATTCCTGAAATTGTTAATGAATACCAAGCCGATTTATTGGTTATGGGTGCCCACGGGCATCAAGGATTAAAAGACATCATCTTCGGTGAAACTGTCGATAAGGTTCGTCATAAAATAAATATACCCGTATTGATTGTTAAAGATGAATAATGTCAATAAACCATTATTTTAAATTATTTTCGCATCCCTTTATCCCGCAAGGAAAATGATAAACAAATTCAAAATTGGTGATCAAAAATTTTATTCAAAAACGGTAAAAAATTCTGATTTAGCAGAATTTGAATCGGGCGTAGTTCACCAAGTTTATGGTACTTTTGCACTAGGAAGAGATGCTGAATGGGTTTGCCGTCTTTTTGTTTTAGAAATGAAAGAAACCGATGAAGAAGGTATTGGGGTGCATTTAGATATAAAACATTCTAGTCCTGCTCTTGTAAATTCTGAGGTGGTTTTTATGGCAGAAATAATTGAATTAGAACGTAATTTTATCAATTGTAGGTGGGAGTGTAGGGTGAACGAGCGTTTAATAGCTTACGGAACTCAAGGACAAAAAATTATTAAAAAAGATAAACTTGAACAGTTGTTCAATAGTTTAAAAAATGGATAAAAAGAAAAACGAAATAAATATTATCAATCGAAAAGCTCGATTTGAATATCATATTTTAGAATCATTTAATGCAGGTATGGTTTTACAAGGTACTGAAATTAAATCGATAAGAGAAGGTAATATTAATATGACAGAAGCTTATTGTTTAATAGATGAAAATGGTATTGTATTAAAAAACATGCATATTTCTGAATTTAAAAATGGCGGTCATTATAATCACGCACCCTTGCGGGATAGAAGATTGCTTTTAAAGAAAAGAGAAATAAATAAAATTAAAGAAGCCCTAAAAGAACGTGGGGTAACTTTAATACCTTTGAGGCTATTTTCTGGCGAACGAGGTTATGCAAAATTAGAAATTGCAATTGCTAAGGGGAAAAAGAACTTTGACAAAAGAGAAGATATCAAACAAAAAGATATTGAAAGAGAAATGAAAAGGTTTGTTTAGCATTACCAACCAAATTCGCCTAATAATGGCACAAATTTAAATTCATCTAATTCAAATATTTGATTCTCGTTTTCTGAAATTTTTTCAACTAATAACATTTTTTGACTATTTCGATCTCCAACAGGAATTACCATTTTTCCGCCTAGCTTTAGCTGATTAATAAGAGTAGGAGGAATTGCTGGAGCACCAGCCGTTACGATTATTCTGTCAAAGGGCGCTTCAGAAATCAAGCCAGATGTACCATCTGAATAATATAAATGTATATTTTTAAAACCTAATTCCTGAATTAATTTACTTGCTTGCAATAACAAAGGCCTTTGTCGTTCAACTGAATAAACAATAGCCCCTATTGCCGACAAAATAGATGCTTGATAACCAGAACCCGTTCCAATTTCTAATACCTTCATTCCTGGTTTCACTTGTAATTTTTCACTTTGATATGCTACGGTATAAGGTTGTGAAATGGTTTGGCCTTCACCAATAGGAAAAGCTTTATCTTCATAAGCAAATTCTTCAAATTCTTTTGAAAAATACAAATGGCGTGGAACTGCCAATAAAGCATTTAATACTAAAGGATCTTTAATTCCTTTTGAAATCAGAAGCTCAACCAATTGTTTCCTTCTGCCTTTATGTTTATAAGTGTCCTTTAAATTTTCCAATTATTAACAATCGTTGAAAATCAATATAATTAAAATAAAGCTTTGGTTTTATTTTCGCAAAGTAATATTAAAATCATGATTAAAATAGGTGTTTTAGGTGCAGGTCATTTAGGAAAAATCCACATTAGATTGTTAAAAGAAATAGAAGGCTTTGATTTAGTGGGTTTTGTAGATTTAAATGATGAAAATGCCGAATTTGTTCAGAAAGAATATGGAATTAAAAGGTTTTTAGATATTGACGAACTATTAGAACATGTAGATGCTGTTGACATAGTAACCCCAACGGTTAATCATTATGAATGTGCATCAAAGGCCATGAAAAAATCTAAGCATGTTTTTATTGAAAAGCCTTTAGCTAACACCATTGAAGAAGGGAAGGAGCTAGTTAACTTAAGTTATGAAGCTAATGTAAAAGTTCAAGTAGGTCATGTGGAGCGGTTTAATCCAGCTTTTTTACAAGCGAAAAATTATGAATTAAAACCCTTATTTATTGAAACCCATCGTTTAGCTGAATTTAATCCACGAGGTACCGATGTTTCTGTAGTATTAGATTTAATGATCCATGATATTGATATCACTTTAAATTTAATTAAATCAAACGTCAAAAGAATTTCAGCCTCAGGAGTTTCTGTTGTTAGCGATACCCCAGATATTGCTAATGCCAGAATTGAATTTGATAATGGCAGTGTTGCAAATATTACCGCAAGCCGAATTTCATTAAAGAATATGCGAAAAACCCGCATATTTCAGAAAGACGCTTATGTTACCATTGATTTTTTAGCAAAAAAATTAGAGCTTATTAGGATGGAAAATGCTCCAGAAAATCCTGATCCTTTATCCATGGTCTTTGATTTAGGTAATGGCAAACCAAAAAAGAAAATAAGTTTTGAAAACCCAGATGTAGAACCAGTTAATTCAATCAAAAAAGAACTCGAATTATTCCATGATTCTATTGTAAATGATACTCAAACCGCTGTCACCATAGAAGATGGTTTTAAAGCAATGGATATTGCTTATGAAATTTTAAATAAAATTAATTCAAAATCTTAAACAACCCATTTAAGCTCGAAATCGTTAAATTTGCAAAGAATACTAATGAAACTTACTATCAATAAAATATTTATATTTATTGCAATCGCAATTTCTTTCTTTTTGTATTCATGCAAAAAAGATCGTTACGATGTTGAAATTCCAGCTTATATTCATATTCCAAAAATTGAGTTCTATACTAATTCAACCCAAGGTACAGCAACCAGTTTTTTTGAGTTTTTTACGGTTTATGTAAATGATAATCCTGTTGGTATTTTTAAAGCTCCAGTTACTTTTCCTGTAATTCCTAAAGGAAACCAGAAAATCGATGTCCGTTTAAATGTGAAACATTTAGCTAGAGATGGTTATGTACTTTACCCTTTATTAACAACCTACACCGTAAACTTAAATCTACAAGCCGAAAAAATAGATACTATTAGGCCTGAAATCACCTATAGAGATAATGTAAAATTTGCCTTTTTTGAAGATTTTGAAGACTCAAGCATCAATTTTAAAGTCCTAAAAGGCGGTTTTGATACAGCAATTAGAACTAATTTTCCTCTTCAACCTTTTGATAGTTCTTATTATTGGCATTTAAACATGGGTGCTCTCGAAGCTTTTTTTGAGCTTGAATCCATAGATGCTATGTTTTTACCGCGTGATAATAGAGATGTTTTTTTGGAATTTGAATATGCTTCTAATGTTCCGTTTGAGGTAGGTTTATGGACAATCACACCAAGCTTAGTTACCGCTGTACCTTCAGTTCTTCCTTTTGAAACTGGGGGCGAATGGAGAAAAGCTTATGTTTTATTAACCGAAGATATCTTTGCTTCTCAACAAGGGGCTACTTTCAAGGTTTTATTGCGTTCTTTTTCTAATACGGTCCCTAATCCATATATTAAACTAGATAATTTTAAATTAGTACATCTTGAATAGCAATAAACTTCGATTTTTTTATATCATTTCCGACTTAATTGCTGCTTTAGGTGCTTGGTTCGGTTTTTTCGCTTATCGTAAAATTTTTATTGAGCCTCAAAAATTTGGATATGAAATTCCAATCCAATCTGATCGTCAATTAATATTAGGTCTAGTTTTAATTCCAATTTTCTGGCTTTTTGTCTGGTTCCTTACGGGGAATTATAACAATGTTTTAAGAAGATCAAGACTCCGAGAATTAGCTTATACTTTTAATTTTAGCTTGTTAGGTGTTTTAATATTATTCTTCATTTTATTATTAGATGATCAGGTTAATTCATATAAAGATTATTATAAAACCTTTTTAACTCTTTTTGGAGCGCATTTTTTATTAACAGCTTCTGGACGATTTTTTATATCTACATCTACCAAAAGAGCAATTGCTAATAGAAAAATCAGTTTTAATACCTTAATAATTGGTTCAAACCAAAAGGCTCTCGATCTTTTTCAAGAATTAGAAAAAGAAAAAAAATCTCAAGGTTATAAGTTCATGGGGTTTATATCAGTAAATTCAAATGAAAATAATGTTCTTGGAAATTTTTTAAATAATTTAGGTTCTTTAGAGTCTTTGCCCCAAATATTAAAATCGAATAATATTTCTGAAATAATATTGGCTATTGAAACTTCTGAGCATCATTTAATCAATGAAATTCTCAATGCTCTCGAAGATCAAAAAGTAAGCATAAAAATTATTCCAGATATGTATGACATTCTTTCGGGAACGGTAAGAGTTAACAATATTTTAGGTCCTGCATTAATAGAAATCCGCACCGAATTAATGCCCGCATGGCAATTTTCTGTAAAAAGAGCCATGGATTTAATTCTTTCTATATTAGTATTAATTTTAGGCTTTCCAATATTTTTAACAATTGGGCTTTTGGTAAAATTTACATCTAAAGGACCCATGTTTTATAAGCAAGAGCGAATAGGGATACATGGTAAACCATTTCAAATTTACAAGTTTAGATCTATGAAAACTGATGCTGAAAACGGCATACCTAAATTAGCAAAAGAAAATGACGATAGGGTTACTAGCATAGGACGATTTTTAAGAAAAACTCGGTTAGATGAATTACCGCAATTTTATAATGTCTTAATCGGAGATATGGCCCTTGTAGGTCCAAGACCAGAAAGACAATTTTTTATTGATCAAATTGTAAAAATAGCACCACAATATAAACACTTACATAAAGTAAGACCCGGAATAACCTCATGGGGACAGGTTAAATATGGCTACGCAGAAAATGTTAATGAAATGGTAGAGCGTTTAAAGTTTGATTTACTCTACATTGAAAATATGTCTTTAGCAGTAGATGTGAAAATCCTTATTTATACAGTTCTTATTATGGTTCAGGGCAGAGGTAAGTAATTAATAGGGGTCTACATCAATTTGAATATTTACTTTTTGATAGGTTTTATTCGTTCTAAATTTATCTAAACTTTCAATTATTGATTTTTTAATTAAACTGATATTGGATTTACCTTTCTCTATTTTAATTACCATTTGAAAAATAAATTGATTTTTTATTCTAGGAATTAGAGAGGCTTCTGGGCCTAATAAATATTCTCCAAATAAGGGTTTTAACATTCTACCCAAATTATTTGAAGCTTCTTTAACTAAGCTATATTCCGGATTCTTTAATATTATTTTAATTAATCTAAAATATGGAGGATATTGGTATTTCAATCGTTCAATTAATTCTGAATTAATAAAACCATTAATATCATTAAGTTTTATTTGCTCTAATAAAGGATGTTTTGCTCTATAAGATTGAATAATAACTTTTGCACCTGATTTTTTTCTTCCTGCTCTACCTGCAACTTGAACCATCAACTGATAACTTCTTTCATTTGCCCTAAAATCAGGGAAATTTAATAATAAATCTGCTTGTAAAATGCCTACTAAACCCACTGACTCAAAATCTAGACCCTTAGCAACTAATTGTGTACCTATTAATATTTCTGTATTTCCAGTTTCAAAATCATGCATTATTTGCTGATATGAATTTTTGGTCTTAGTAGTTTCTAAATCAAATCGGGCAATCCGAGCATTGGGCAATAATAATTGTAAATCTTCTTCTAAACGCTCGGTACCAAATCCACTGGTTTTTAATTGATGTGATCCACAAGCATTACAATGCGACATTAAATCCTCATTGTATCCGCAGTAATGACATTTTAATCGATTATTCGATTTATAATAAGTTAATGAAATATCACAATTTATGCACTTAGGAATCCATCCACAGGTTTCACATAAAATAATGCTAGAAAATCCTTTTCGATTTTGAAATAAAATAACTTGTTCTTTTTGATTTAATTTATTTTGAATTTCATTAAATAATTCTTTTGAAAAAATTCCTTTTATTTCTTTTTTCCTTGTAGATTCTGCCAAATCAACGATTTCAATATCAGGTAATTGTCCTTCTGAAAATCTTGAATTTAAATTTACAAATCCATATTTATGAGAATTAACGTTATAAATACTCTCCATGCTTGGTGTTGCAGAACCTAATAAAGTCTTTGCATTATGAATTTTTGCAAGATAAATAGCTGTATCTCTGCCATGGTATCTAGGAGAAGGATCAAATTGTTTATAACTAATTTCATGCTCTTCATCAACTATTACCAAGCCCAAATTATTAAAAGGCATAAATACTGCTGATCTTGCTCCAACTATTATATTAATTTCTCCACTGCTTATTTTATTCCAAATTTCTACTCTTTCATGCGTTCCAAATCTGGAGTGAAAAACTCCTACCTGAGAGCCAAAATATTTTTGTAATCGTTGCACAATTTGATAGGTTAAAGCAATTTCTGGCAAAAGAAATAAAACTTGTTTTCCTTGGTTCAAATTTTCTTTTATTAACTCGTAATAGATATGAGTTTTACCACTTCCTGTTAAACCATTTAATAAAACTATATCACCCTTTTCAAAATATTTTTTTATTTCTTTAAAGGCATGTGATTGTGCTTCATTTAATTGATTTTCCTGAATATCCTTTTCACTATCTTTGTTTTGTATTCGGTCAACTATTATTTCTTTTTCTAATAAAATTTCTTTTTTAATCAAACTTTGTATTGCTGAATAGGAGAGCTGTTCATTTTGATTTAATTCCTCTTTAAATACTTTAGAACCTTTTTTTAAATTAAAATCAAAAAATAATAAAACGTCTATTTGCTTTGGCGACCTTTTTTCTAAATTTTTATATAGCTTTTCTAATTCCTCTTTGTTTTCTGCATAAATTGGATTTAAATAAACCAATTTCTTTTTCTTAGGTATATATTTTTCATTAAGCTCCTCGGTCCAAGAAATTATCCCTTTTTGATACAAGCTTTTTATTAAATGAAAATTATTTTTTTTCGTTGTAATTTTTTCTAATTCACCAGCTTTTAATTGTTTTCCACTTATTAAAATATCAATAATTAATAATTCATCCTTGCTTAATTCAATAGAACCTTCAATATAATCGGGATTTAGGGTAATTACTTTTTCACTTTCAAGCTTAAATCCTAATGGTATAGCTGCTTGCATAATTTCACCTAATGAACTTAAATAATAATCATGCATCCAATTCCATAATTGAATCATTTTAGTATTTAACATGGGATAATCATCTAAAATATCATTGATATATTTCGCCTCATAATTTTTAGGATTTTTCTCATGAATTTCCCATACTATACCCGTATATAATTTAGATTTTCCTAACGGAACAATAACTCTTTGTCCAATTTTAATTTCTTGATTTAAATTAAATGGAATTCGGTAAGTATAAGGTTTAGGTAATGAAAGTGGGATAATAATATCCGCAAATAAGGTCTTTCTTTCTTCCCCTCCGGGGCTATTAAATTCGAGCAAACTCACTACTTGCAAAGTAAATCATTAAATATTTTTGGGACTAATTAAAAACTTAATTTTCCCATTATTTTTTCCTACTTTTCTCCATGTATTTACAGCAAAATCAATCTTGGCGCAACCGCAGGTAGGTAAATTTTCCAATAATTCCCCAGAAAAATATTCCACAGCCAAGGTAAATGACGGATTATGCCCAACTAACATTACTTCATTTAAATTGTCCCCTAATTTATTAACCAATTCTATTAAATCATTCAAATTTGCTGCATATAATTTCATTTCGATTCTTAAATTTTTCTCTTTATAACCGATTTCATTTGAAATTATTTCTGCTGTACTTAAGGTCCTTTTGGAAGGGCTACTTATGATTATTTGTGGATTTACTTTTTTCTTTTTTAAATATTGACCGATTTTAGGCGCATTTTCTTTACCCCGTTTATTTAAAGGCCTATCAATATCTGATAAATCATCATATTTCCAGCTCGATTTAGCATGCCTTAGTAAATACAATGTTTTCATTTTATGGGTGATTTTTTTATGTACAAGGCGGTTAATAACCATGAAACTATCAATAAAACTCCACCAAATGGCGTTATATGGGCAAATATTTTTATGCTTTCATCTCCCCATAATGTTCTAGTAGAATGTAATATCAATGAAAAACTAAATAAAACTATTCCTGAAATCATAAAAACACCTATTCTTTTCTTATGATTTATATCCATAATAATATCTAAATTTAAAATAACTAATGTAGCCAAAACATGAATCATCCAATATAAAATCCCCGTTTTATATGACTCAAAATGCTGTTCTGGTATTAATGGCTGAATTCTATGCGATCCTATTGCGCCAAATCCAACACTCAAAGCCCCCAAAACACTTATTGTTATATTTAAGTTTTTTAAATGCGACATTTAATTGTTTATTTTATAAATTTAAGAATTAATTTTGAACTTTATACTTCTGAACAATGATAAAAAAAATTAGCCTCACAATTCTATTTTTATTTTGCATTTTTTACTCTTATTCCCAGCAATGGCTAGGAATGGTAAACTCAAATTACTCTGGGGTAAATTCTTTGTACTTAAATCCGGCTTATATCGCTGATTCTAGATATAAATTTCATTTTAATTTGGTTTCTGCAGGGGCTAATTTTGATAATGATTATATGAGATTTGGAGCTCCCTTTTCTTTTTTCCAAGTTTTAACTAATAATTACCCCGATCAATACAAAACAGACCCAAGCGCTTCTGGTTTCGGAAATTTAAATGTTTCTGATGCAGATCTTTTATCTTGGACTAAAGAAAATTTGGACGGTCAGAAAAAATCTTTGAATTTAGGATTGCAGTTCCGTTTACCTTCTGTAATGTTTAATTATAAAAAAGTAGGATTTGCCCTAACTAACAGACAAAGAATTTTTGTTCAAGGTTCTAATATTTCTGAAACTCTATTAAGGTTAATGTGGGGTTATAATGCTGATTCTAGAATTTTTGATGGTTCAAACTCTCTAACTCTTGATCAAGCTTATACGGATAATAGCATAAATTTAAACATGAACTTTATTCAAGAACATGGTTTATCTCTCGCTATTCCTATTTATAATAAAAACCAGCATTATTTAAAAGCAGGGATTACAGGAAAATTATTATTAGGCCAAGGGTCTATATTTATTAGAAATAATGGCTTAAATTTTAGTATTCCTAATTATGACTCTTTAGTTTTATTAAGCGGAGATGTAGAAATAGGTATGGCAACTCCACTTGATTATAATGAATTTATTAATGGAAATCAGTCTCCCGGATTTACCAACCCTCTATCTCGTTTGTCTAAAGGTTTTGGTGCTGATTTAGGGGTTGTTTATGAATGGAGACCTGATCATAAGAAATATAAATACATGCTTGATGGCAAAGAACGTGAAGATGAAACGGTTAATAAATATAAATTACGTTTAGGAGCTTCGGTTATTGATATCGGTGGAATAACTTATAATAAACCTAATCAAGTACTCACCCGCCGAATCCGATTTAATTCTCCTGTTAGTATTTCTAATGCTGATTCTACTTATTCTGATCGAATTGAAAACTCTAATGATAAACTAGCAACCATTGATTCAGTTTTAACTGAGAAATTTGGTGGATTGGATAGGGGAAATTCTTTCAGAACTACTTTACCAACAGCGCTTAATATAACTGTTGATTATCATATCTGGAAAAAACTTTATGTAAACCTTACTTGGATTCAAAGTTTAAGAAAACCTGAAAAACTCGGAATGAGACAGTTTTCTGCTATTGCTATAACCCCTCGTTTCGAATCAAGATTTTTTGAATTTGCAGTACCTCTTTCTCTTCAACAAGGGTATAAAACCTTTAATTCTGGTTTATATACAAGAGTAGGTCCTGTTTTTTTAGGAACAGACAATATTGGTGGTTTATTTACGAAAAGAAATGTTACTGGTTTTGATTTTTATTTTGGTTTGGTTTTCTCTCTAAGAAATAAAAATCCTAAAGATTCAGATAAAGACGGGGTTTCTAATGCTAAAGATTTATGTGATAAGGTACCTGGACCATGGGAATTACTTGGTTGTCCAGATGCGGATGGCGACTTAATTCCTGATAAAGATGATGAATGTCCAGAGATACCTGGTAAACTTGCTTTTAAAGGTTGTCCAGATTCTGATAATGATTCTATTCCAGATAAAATTGATGCTTGCCCTACCGAATTTGGATTAGCTTCTTTAAACGGCTGCCCTGATAATGATTTAGATGGTATCGCTAATATGAATGATTCTTGTCCTGATTTAGCTGGCCCAATTGAATTGTTTGGCTGCCCAGATTCAGACAATGATGGTATTATTGATCCAAAAGATGATTGTCCAAATGTAAAAGGTCTTCCTCAATTTAATGGTTGTCCGGATACAGATATGGACGGAATTCAAGATTCTAAAGATAAATGTCCTTTAGTTGCTGGATTACAAGAATTTAATGGCTGTCCTGATACCGACGGAGATGGCATTCCAGATAATATTGACCTTTGTCCTCTTGAAAAAGGTATTAAAGAAAATAATGGTTGTCCAAAGGTTGAAAAAGCAATTGAGATTATTGAAATAACTGAAGAAGAAGAGAAAATTTTAAATGAGGTTTTTAATAATTTAGAGTTCGAAACTGCAAAGTCTACCATTAAACAAGAGTCTATTTTAAGCTTAGAAGAACTTGCAGAGTTATTATTGGCTAAACCTGAATATCGTATTTATATTGCAGGACATACCGATAATGTGGGTAATAAAAAATCAAACCAAAAACTAAGTAAAGATAGGGCAGAAGCTGTTAAGAATTTCTTGGTTTCTAAAGGTATTGATGCTTCTAGAATTGAAACTGAAGGCTTTGGTGATCAAAGACCAATTGATACTAATAAAACCCCTGAAGGTCGTCAGAAAAACAGAAGGGTTGAATTCCGAATTATTAAATAATTTCTAATATAGATTAATAAAAAAGGCGCTTTCATTTACTTGAAAGCGCCTTTTTTATTTCATACTTTTTATAAAAGTTCTTATCCCGCAAGGGATTTATTAATATAATCTAATATTTGTTCAAATTGCTTTGGCTCAAACCATTCACAATGCGTTTGATTTTTAAACCAAGTTATTTGCCTTTTGGCATAATTTCTACTGTTTTGTTTTATTAAATCAATGGTTTCTTCTTTGTTAGTTTTATAATCAAAATAATCCCACCACTCTTTATATCCAACCGTTTGTAGGCTTTGTAAATTTTTGTATTTTAATAAATTATATGCTTCTTCTTCAAGTCCTTGTTTAATCATTAAATCAGTCCTCAAATTAATTCGATCATACAATAGCTCTCGGTCCATGGTTAATCCTAAATAAATGGTTTCGAAGAAATTCACTTTTGCTTTTTTCTTTATTTCTGAAATAGGCTTATTGCTAATCCTTAGGATTTCTAAATAACGGCTAACCCTAACCGGATTTTGGATATCTATTTGTTTAGCTATTACTGGATCTCTCTCTTTAATTTCTTGAACTAATTTTTCTAATCCCTTTTCCTTTAATTCTAAACTTATTTCTTTTCTTATTTCATCAGATTTGGGTAATTCATCAACCCCATCTATCAAAGCTTTTAAGTATAATCCAGAACCACCTACTGCAATAATTACAGGATATATTTCGAAGAGTTTCTTCAATAATAATTCTGCTTCATCTGCAAAACTTCCTGAATTTAATGGTTGGGTTACCGATCGATCGGCAATAAAAAAGTGTTGAGCTCTTTTTAATTCTTCTTCATTAGGAATAGCAGCCCCTATTTTTAATTCATAGTAAAATTGCCGACTATCAAAACTTAGAATGGGGCAATTAAATGTTTCTGCTAATCTAATTGCCGTTTCGGTTTTCCCTACAGCCGTAGGACCACAAACGGCAATTAATTTATTTTTCATTAATTAAATATCTTCTTCTGCGCTAAAGTTTTCAGAGGTCTCCTCATCTCCAAAACCAAATTCATTTTCTTCTTCTTCGTTTTCCTCATCTTCCTCATTTCCCGCAAGGTCTTCTTCATCTATTCCCTCTTGAACCTCTTCTCCACCTAATAAATTTTTGGTTAAATAATCAAATTCATCATCTTCTAGTTCTGCTCCAATTTTGTTTGCATTTCTATACTGTTTTGGAGCTTTTCCTGAAGAACGAACAACTAATGGGTAATCTAATTTAGGATTTTCAGTCATAGAAATTCCTCTAAGCTCAATATGCATGGTCCACTCGCTTTCAAAATCATATACATATACAAATTTTTGATGTGGATCATAAATATATTTACTCAATTTAGAATTCTGAAGTGAAAAAACATTTTCAGGATCCTTGTCAATTCTTGATTTTGAGCTAGTTATTTCTTCACCTTTTCTCCAATTGTCATCACTTATATAAAATGAAACTTCATGTTTATCATCAAATTCTATTGATTTTAAAATTGCCTTATGAAGATCAAAAAATGTGGCGTTTGATTTGATTTCAATTACCCTTTGGATATCTTCATCTTCTTCAAAACACACAAAAAATTTATAAATAGCCATTGCTGCAAATTAAATGAAAATTTAGTTTATTTATAAGTAACAATTATTTTTTAAGTTTTAACCCTAACTCTTGTCCTTTTTCAATTAAATAAGCGTACGCCGGTTCCAATTCATCCGGTATCTCACCCTCTAAAATCGCCTCTCTAACTTTGTTTTTTAAAATTCCAATCTGTTGCGGACTATCTAATTCAAAGGCCTCCATAATGTGATTACCAGTTATGGGTGGTTGCCAATTTCTTAATTCGTCTTTAGTGCTTACATCTTGAATTTTTTGTTTTACTATTTCAAGATTATTAAGGTATTTTTTGACTTTTTGTTCATTTTTAGAGGTTATATCTGCTTTACAAAGTGTTAATAAATCATATACATCATCACCAGCCTCAACAATTAATCTTCTTATGGCAGAATCAGTAACAACGCTTTGAGCTAAAACAATAGGCCTCAAATGCAAAGCCACCATTTTTTGAACAAACTTCATTTTTTCATTTAAGGGTAGCCTCAAATTTCTAAATATCTTCGGCACCATTCGAGCCCCCTTATCTTCATGTCCATGAAAGGTCCAGCCATGCCCTGGCTCAAACTTTTTGGTTTGAGGTTTAGCAATATCGTGCAAAATGGCTGACCATCTCAACCACAAATCATCAGTGTCTTTAGAAATATTATCTAAAACCTGAAGGGTATGATAAAAATTGTCTTTATGACCCTTTCCATCAATTATTTCAACTCCTTTAAGTAACAAAAATTCAGGAAAAATCATTTCCAATATGCCGCATTGATCTAATAATTTAAAACCAATTGACGGGGTTGGAGCTAAAATAATTTTATTTAATTCATCCGTTATTCTTTCTGCTGATACAATTTTTAAACGTTCTGAAGTATTTTTTATCGATTCAAAAGTTTTTAAATCTATTTTAAAATTTAATTGTGTACTAAATCTAATGGCCCTTAACATTCTTAACGGATCATCACTAAAGGTGATTTCAGGATCTAAAGGGGTAATTAACAGCTTTTCTTTTAAATGTTCTAAACCATTAAATGGATCAATTAATTCCCCAAAATGTGCTTTACTCATATCTAAAGCCAAAGCATTTATGGTAAAATCACGTCTTTTTTGGTCATCTTCCAAACTTCCTGGCTCTACTGTTGGCTTGCGCGATGTTCTCACATAACTTTCTTTTCTTGCTCCAACAAATTCTATGTCCCAGCCATCCTCTGTTTTAATTTGTGCAGTGCCAAAATTCTTAAAAACATGCACTTGCGGTTTATTTTCAATTTTATGAGCAAGCTTTTCTGCAATCTCACAACCATCTCCAACTACCACAAAATCAATATCTTTACTGGGTCTTCCAATAATTAAATCTCGAACATATCCACCTACACAATAAATCGGAATTTTACTTTCTTCCTGCACTTGTGTAATTAATTCAAATATTGGATGGGCCAGTTTATCTCTTAAATTCATTTAAAATCCAATTGATTTTTGATCTAATTCTATCTTATAGGCACAATTAAAATGACCTTCCGGACATTCCTTTTTTCCATGCAATCCACAGGGCCTGCAATCCAATTTTTCTTTTATTTCTATAATTTGCCCATCATCACTTAATGGTCCAAAACCAAATTCTTTAACTGTGCTGCAAAATACTGCTCGGCTAGGAGCATTCATTGCAGATGCTATGTGCAAAGGACCTGAATCATTCATATAATTCATCTTTGCATGTTTCATTAATTCTGCAGTATCTAAAACTTTTAATTGTCCACACAAATTAATTATCTCAAGCTTTTTTTCACTTTGATTAATAATTTCATCTGCTAATTTTTCATCTGCTTTAGCCCCAATTAAATATATTATTATCCCTTGCGGGATGTTTGAAATTAGCTCGACCCATTTAATTACAGGCAATTGCTTAGTAAACCAAACAGACGCTGGGGCTATAGTCACATATTCTGATTTAATATATTGCCCCACCTTATTTACATTATCCTTTGCAGGATAAAGTTTTGGCCTAACTAATTTAATTTCTTTATTATATGCTTTTAACAATTCAAAATTTCGCTCAATTTCATGTTTGTTAAATTCATGAGCTACCTTTAAGTTGAATAAAAAAGAAAACGGGTTCTTTTTAAAGCCAATGCTTGTTTTAGCATTCGAAAATGCAGTTAAAAATCCACTCGCTCCAAAACGATTCACATTAATAACTAAATCATATCTTTCAGCTCTAATTTCTTTGAGTAAACGAATTAGATTTTTGTATTTGGACTGTTTTTTATCCCAAATCCAAATTTTGTTAATATTAGGATTAGCTTCTAATACCGATTCATTTCCTTTTCTCAATAAAAAATCTATTTTTTTTGTCTTTCCCGCAAGGGAAATAGACTCTATTAATGAGGTAGAAAGTATTACATCGCCTAAAAACGCGGTTTGAATGATTAAAATTTTTCTATCTTCCAAAATTAAACCGATACGTTGTATTCTCTTAAAGCATCATTTAAACTGGTTTTTAAGTCAGTTGAGGCTTTTCTTTTACCAATTATTAATGCGCAATTTACATAATAGGTTCCCGCATTAAATTCTTTTGGATAGGATCCAGGAATCACAACAGATCGAGGTGGCACATACCCTCTGTATTCAACAGGTTCATTACCAGATACATCAATGATTCTTGTACTTTGGGTAATGGTTACACCAGCACCAATTACAGATTCTTTTCCAATTCGAGCTCCTTCTACTATTATAGCCCTAGAGCCAACAAAACAATCATCTTCAACTATTACTGGGGCTGCTTGCACAGGCTCTAATACTCCACCAATTCCGACTCCTCCGCTTAAATGTACATTTTTCCCAATTTGTGCACATGAACCTACCGTAGCCCAAGTATCTACCATTGTTCCTTCTCCTACATATGCACCAATATTTACATAAGATGGCATTATTATTACCCCTTTTCCTAAAAATGCACCATATCGAGCAACTCCATGAGGAACCACTCTAACACCTAAATCGGCGTAATTCTTTTTTAATTCCATTTTATCATGAAATTCTAAAGGACCAGCCTCCATAACTCTCATTTTTTGAATAGGGAAGTATAAAATCACCGCTTTTTTAACCCAATCATTAACTTTCCACTCATCTCCATCAGGCTCAGCAACTCTTAATTTGCCTTTATCTAATAATTCTATTACTTCTTTAATAGCGTTTTTCGACTCCTCTAACTCTAGTTTCCCTCTATTTTCCCAAATATCTTCAATAATTGATTTTAATTCCATAACCGCAAAAATCAACTTTTATAATCATCTTAGCAATACCTTAATATGGTTAAATTTGCTTAAAAATTGGTTAAGCTGCTTTATTTTTTGAATTTTTGTATTATGAAAATCAGAAAACCAAGAAAGCCAAAAATTTTTCAAAGAAATGCTCTGCCTAATGATTTTCCTGAAATTATTAAGCTTTCTAAACGTTGCTTTCCTGATATGCCTGCATGGACCATGGACATGTTAGAAAGTCAGCACAGCATTTTCCCAGAAGGTTTACAGATTATTGAATATGAAGGTGAAATTGTTGGTTCTGCAACAAGTTTAATAATCAATATGGATGATTATGATGAAATTCACACTTTCGCAGAAATTTGTGATAATGGATATATAACCAATCATGACCCGGAAGGAGATACCCTCTACGGAATTGAAGTCATGGTTCATCCAGACTATCAAGGACTCAAAATTGGCCGTCGTTTGTATGATATGAGGCGTCAATTATGTGTAGATCTTAATTTAAAAGAAATTTTAATAGGTGGCCGTTTACCAAATTATCACAAATATGCTGATGAATTTGGGCCAAAAGCTTACGTAAAAAGAGTTATTGAGAAAAAAATCAAAGATCCTGTTTTAACTTTTCAATTATCTCAAGGATTTCAAATAAGAAGAATAATTAAAGATTATCTTCCTGCTGATAGAGAAAGTGAAGGCCATGCCGTTTTACTTGAGTGGAACAATATAGATTATGTTCCTGAATTAAAAGAAAGATCAGTCTTAATGAAAAAAGTTCGTATTTGCTGTATTCAATACGAAATGCGAAAAATCAATTCTTTTGAAGATTTTGCCAAACAATGCGAATACTTTACAGATGTTGCTTCTAATTATAAATCTGATTTTGCCGTGTTTCCTGAGTTATTCACCACTCAATTACTTTCTTTTATTGATTCTAAGGGTATGAGTGTTGAAGATAGCATTCGTAAATTAGATGATTACACCGAAGATTATATCAATCTTTTTTCACGATTATCGCTCGAATATAACATAAATATTATCGCAGGCACGCACCTTCAGGTAGAAAACGGGAATCTTTATAATGTTGCTTATTTGTTTAAGCGCGATGGAACTTTTGAGAAGCAATACAAAATCCATATTACCCCAAATGAGGTGAAATGGTGGGGGGTAAAACCAGGAAATGAAATTGTAGTAATGAATACGGATTGTGGCAAAGTAGCCATTAATGTTTGTTACGACTCTGAGTTTCCAGAAATCACAAGAATTCAAGCCACTAAAGGAGCTAAAATTATCTTCGTGCCATTTTGTACAGATGAAAGAAGAGGTTTTTTAAGGGTAAAAATTTGTGCTCAAGCTCGTGCCATTGAAAATCAAATTTATGTAGCTACTGCTGGGACTATCGGTAATATTCCTTCAGTAGAAAATATGGATATTAATTATGCTCAGTCTGGAATTTATACTCCATCAGATTTTTCTTTCCCTCCCGAAGGTATTGCTGGTGAATGTTCTGCAAACCTTGAAGCTGTTGTAATTGCTGATTTAGATTTAGCAGCTCTTGAACGGACAAGAAAAAGCGGTACTGTAACCAACTGGAGAGATAAACGCTCTGATTTATATGAAATTGTAGAACTTTAATTTATAATGATGATAAGAAAATTAATTAAAATAAGTCTAATTCTTTTGTTAGTTCCTAGTTTTTCTGTAGCTCAGAAAAAACTTTTATCAATTGAAGATGCCACACTTGGAGCTAGAACAAACCTAGCTATTGAAAATTTACAAGGCTTAAAATGGAGACCTGAAACCAATCATTTTAGTTATCTCCAAAAAGATGGTCCTGATTTAATGCTCGTTATTGAATCAATTCAAAACGACTTTGCTAAAGAATTTTTAAGAACAGAAGATTTAGTAAATGCATTTAATGCTTATGCTGTTCAAACTGTTAGTCCAAAATACTCTGGTCTGATTAAAAAATTCCCCTCAAATTATTCATGGGTAAGTAAAAATAAGCTCAGATTCAATAATGGTCAATATTTGTTCACTTATGATCTTATTGAAAAATCAATTTATATAGAATATGAATTTTTAAAAGAAGCTACTAATTATGAGTTTCATGAAGAATCGGTGTCTTATGCTTATATTATCAATAATGAAATATGGGTTAAAAAGAATGGAGAAGAACCTATTAAAATCTCTCAAGTTGAGAAACCCGGAATTACCTATGGAACTAGTGTTCACAGAAACGAATTCGGGATAAATAAAGGCTTATTTTGGAGTAATTCAGGTCGTTTTCTTGCATATTATGTAATGGATGAATCCATGGTAACTGATTATCCTATTTATAATCTGGATAACAAACCAGCATCATCTAATATGATTAAATACCCTTTTGCTGGCGCCAAGTCTCACCATGTTATTGTACGTATTTATGATAGCAAAACTAAAGAAACTGTTGATGTTCAATCGGGTTATGCTAGCGAGCAATATTTAACTAATTTAACCTTTACTCCTAATGATGAAAATCTTTATATAGCCATAGTAAATAGGGGTCAGAACAACATGACATTAAAGTCATTTTTTACTGAAACCGGTAAACCAGATAGAACTTTATTTTCTGAAACAAGCGAAAAATATGTTGAGCCAGAACATGGCCCACTATTCCTAGATAAAGGGAAAAAGTTTATCTGGCAAAGTGAAAGGAGTGGAGCAAATCATCTTTATTTATATAACAATAAAGGTGAACTCTTAAAGCAACTAAGCTCTGGAACTTGGATGGTAACAGATTTAATTGGAGTAGACCCAAAAGAAAATTTCGTTTATTTTAAAGCAAATAAGGAAAACGGAATAAGGCAAAATATTTATCAATTAAATCTAAAAAATTCTGCTATTCAGCTAATCTCCAGTAGCACAGGTCAACACTTTGTTAGTTTCAATCAAAATTTTGATCTGTTTATTGATAATTGGTCGGATATGGAAAATCCACGAATTATTGAAATTAGAGATGTTAAGGGTAAGCAAATTAAACAACTATTAAAGGCCAAAAATCCTTTGGATGGATTTGATTTGCCACAAGTTTCAGTTTTTACTATAAAGTCTGAAGATCAAAAAACCGATTTGTACTGTAGGCAAATTCTCCCACCCAATTTTGATAAAACCAAAAAATACCCAGTTTTAGTGTATTTGTACGGAGGCCCTCATTTACAATTAATTCAAGACCGATTTATGGGAGGGGCTGATTATTGGTTAATTTATATGGCCCAACAGGGTTATGTCGTATTTAGCTTAGACAATAGGGGAAGTGCCAATAGAAATTTTGAATTTGAAAGTGTAATTCATCGTCAATTAGGCAATGCTGAAATGAACGATCAATTAAAAGGAGTCGAATATTTAAAAACTCAAACCTTTGTTGATTCAAGCCGAATTGGTGTATATGGTTGGAGTTTTGGGGGATTTTTAACCACTACTTTAATGACAAGAGCACCCGGAACCTTCAAAGTAGGGGTTGCCGGCGGACCGGTTATTGATTGGTCAATGTATGAAATTATGTATACCGAAAGATATATGGATACTCCAGAAGAAAACCCTGATGGTTATCAAAAAAATAATCTCTTAAACTATGTTGAAAATTTAAGAGGTAAATTACTCATGATTCATGGAACATCAGATGATGTTGTTTTATGGCAACATTCTTTAGCCTATGTTAAAAAGGCTGTAGAAAAAGGGGTTCTATTAGATTATTTTGTTTATCCAGAGCATTTACATAATGTAAGTGGTAGAGACCGAATCCACTTAATGAGAAAAATTACTCAATATTTTAGAGAAAACCTATAAGCATAAAAAAGGCTGGTCCAAATAAGAACCAGCCTTTTTTATTAAATATTCATTTTTGAATTACATGGTTGTATCATTCGGCACAACAGTGCTATCCATTTCATCCTGAGGATCCATTTCCATATCTCCCTCTTCACTTTCCATTCCACCACCCATCATAGATTCTTTAGAATAGTTTACTAACCACTTATCTTCTTTCTTAACAAGTTTAATTTTCTCTTCTTTACCTTCAGCGTTTTCTTCGTTAGTAGCCTTTAAGGTTACAGTTGCATTTTCGCCTTCAATTTTCTCGTCAGTTATTTCAAATTTGGTTGTTTTATTTTTAACTGAATCTGGAGCCATATCATAAATACTCTTTAGCATATCAATCATTGTAGCTGATTCTGGAGTAGATAATTTTTTAGCTTCATCCCATTTTTTAGTATCAACTGCTTCCATAAAAGCTTTTGCTACGTCACCAGGTGAGTTTCCGTCTTTTTTACAAGATGCTAATGCCCCCATCAAGGCAAACATAACGATGGCGATTTTTGTGATTTTCATTTTGGTTAAAATTGATTTTTATAAATAATGTTACACTTTGCGTTCAAATATAAATTTTCCAAAGGCAAATAATCTTCTCCTTCATAATTTTTCAATAAAATTCCTTCAAAATTTTTGTTTACCCTCTTGAAAACTTTGTAGATAAACTCCGTACAATACATCTTTTCATCACTCTTAAAATCCATTTTATGATCAAACTCGATTCCCTCTAGCCTCATTTTCCTAACTTCTTCAGAAATTTGTCCTTTATAATCTACAATTTCATCATATCTCAAAATCATAAATCCTGAATTTTCCTCCGGATCTAAAAATTGTTCAATCAAATCTTCACTTATTAAACTTTTTTTACCATTACCCAAACTAATGGAATGGGCAATTTTAGTTTTTCCATCCTTGTCTTTAATAACTATCCCTGCATGCGAAAAACTTTTGTCCTTTTCATTCATCATTTTTATTCCTTCACTTACCACATCTGTTCCAGCTCGCAAAATCAAATCGCCTTCCAACAATTGTGTAAGAACCTCTTGAGGTATTATTTCTTTTTTTTCTCTTTTTCCTTTGCAGGATAAAATTAGTACTAATAATATAAAAATGAATATTCTCACACTACAAATTTATTAACCTTTGCTCATTTGTCAGGACTTTTTTATTTTCGCACAAAATAATTTTATGGCAAAATCTGGAGATTTATCGGTTGGAATGTTTGTTAAACATAATGGTGAACTAATGCAAATTATTGAATATCAGCACAGAACACCGGGTAACTTAAGAGCTTTTTACCAAGCTAAAATGAGAAATGTAAAAAGTGGTAAATTAGCAGAAACCCGCTATAGAGCTGATGAAGAGGTAGAAACGGTAAGAATAGAAATTAGAGAGTTACAATATCTTTACGAAGAAAGTGATAACCTAGTTTGCATGGATAATGACACCTTCGATCAAATTTATGTTGAAAAAGCATTATTTGGTGATGGTATTAAATTCATGAAAGAAGGTATGATCGTACAATTATCTTTTCAAGATGAAAACGTTATTGCGGCCGCTCCTCCAAACTTTGTTGAGTTAGAAATTACTTATACAGAACCAGGTATAAAAGGGGATACAGCTACAAACACATTAAAACCTGCAACTTTAGAAACTGGTGCAAGTATCATGGTTCCATTATTCTGTAATATCGGTGAAAAAATTAGAATCGATACCAGAACTCAGGAATATATGGAACGTGTTAAATAATTTAAAATTTTACATTTTTGTTAAAGGGGGATTAATTTAATCCTCCTTTTTTATTTCCCATCTTTGTTCTAAGAACCTTTTTAATTCAATCTCCTTCGCGTTTTTACCGGGTTCATAAAACTTTTTATCTTTTATCTCCTCAGGTAAGTATTCCTGTTTTATAAAATTTAAACTGTAATCATGGGGATATTTATAAGCTCCTCCATAATTTAATTCTTTCATTAATGAAGTAGGAGCATTTCTTAAATGTAATGGGATTTCTAAATTACCACTTTGTTCTACCTCGGTCAAGGCTTGGTTTATGGCAACATAAGCCGAATTACTTTTAGGTGAGCAAGCTAAATAAATACTAGCCTCTGATAATGGAATCCTCGCTTCTGGCATTCCAATATTTCTGCAAATTTCAAAACAACTTTGAGCAATTAAAAGTGCGTTCGGATTAGCTAATCCAATATCTTCGGCGGCTAATATCATGAGTCTTCGCGCTATAAATTTTACATCTTCTCCGCCTTTTAACATTCGCGCAAGCCAATACACTGCAGCATCAGGATTACTTCCTCTTATTGATTTAATAAACGCAGAAATTATATCATAATGCATTTCTCCACCTTTATCATATCTACTTACCTGCGCACCACTGGCTTTTTTAATGATCTCATTATTTATTACGACTTCTGACCCTTCAGTCATGTCAACTGCAATTTCAAGTAAATTCAGCATTTTTCTAGCATCACCTCCGCTCAAATAGAATAAAGCATCTTTTTCTATCAATTGTATATTTTTGGTTTTTAACCATGAATCTTTTATCATGGCCATTTCTAAAATCTTATCTAATTCTTCTTTACCATGGTTTTTTAAAACCAGAACTTGGCATCGACTAATTAAGGCGGGAATAACTTCAAATGAGGGGTTTTCGGTGGTGGCACCAATTAATCTGATGGTGCCATTTTCAACCGCTTTTAATAAAGAATCTTGTTGCGACTTATTAAAACGATGGATCTCATCTATAAACAATAAACTAGTTCCTCTTTGCTCAGCTTCTTGAATTACCTTTCTTAAATCTGCCACTCCGCTGCTAATTGCATTTAGTTGATAAAAAGGCAATTCTAATTTTTTAGCTATTAAATAGGCTAGGGTAGTTTTACCAGTGCCAGGCGGGCCCCAAAATATTATAGAAGGAATGTTTCCTGCTTTTATTGATTTATAAATTAATGAGCTTTTCCCTGTTATATCATCCTGACCAATATATTCATCTAAACTCTCAGGTCTTACCCTTTCTGCTAAAGGTTTTTTAATACTTTTAAACAAATCCACATTCAAAATTACATTATTAATGAGCAATTTATAATAGGGAATACTAAATTTGCAGTAGAGAACTCAGATAATGAAAGTATATTTTGATAACGCCGCAACTACTCCTTTAGATCCACAAGTAATTGAGTGTATGACTGATGTAATGAAAAATTTCTACGGAAATCCTTCATCCATACATGCTTATGGTAGAGAAGTTAGAGCATTAATTGAAGAAGCCAGAAAAAAAATTGCTTCTTATTTTAATGTTACTCCTGGTGAAATCTTTTTTACATCAGGCGGAACTGAAGCAGATAACATGGCTATTCGATGTGCTATTGAAGATTTAGGTGTTAAAAATATCATTACTTCTCCCATCGAACATCATGCTGTTTTACACACTGCTGAAGAAATGGATCATGAGGGTAAGGCTAAATTACATTTAGTAAAGCTTGATTCTAAAGGTCATATTGATTATTCTCACCTTGAAGAATTATTGAGTTCTAATTCCAATTGTCTTATTTCTTTAATGTATGGAAATAATGAAATTGGGAATCTTTTGGATATAGAAAAAGTTTCTGAATTAGCCCATAAATACAAGGCTTTCTTTCATTGCGACACCGTTCAGGCTATTGGTCATTACCCCATAGATTTATCCAAATTAAATGTTCATTTTTTAGCTGCTGCAGCGCATAAATTCAACGGTCCAAAAGGAGTAGGGTTCATTTACATTAACCGAAGTGTAAAAATAAAACCAATGCTAACAGGTGGCGCTCAAGAAAGAAACATGCGTGGTGGAACAGAAAACGTTTATGGGATTGCTGGTTTAGCTAAAGCTCTTGAAATATCATACAATTGCATGACTGAAAAGTCTGCGAAAATTCAAGAATTAAAAGAATATTTTATTAATCGCCTTATTGAAGAAATCCCAGGAGTTCAGTTCAATGGCGATTATAATGGCAAGAGTTTATATACGGTTTTAAATGTAAGTCTACCCCCTAGTAAAGCAGGAGAGATGCTCCTTTTCAAATTAGACATGATGGGTATTTCGGCTTCAGGTGGATCGGCCTGCTCAAGCGGATCTAATGTTGGATCCCATGTTTTAGGAGCGCTTAAGGTAGATCCAAGTAGAACCAATGTTCGTTTTTCTTTTGGAAAACAAAATACCAAAGAAGAAATTGATTTTATAGTTTCTAAACTTAAAGAAATCTATCAAGTTCAAACTCAAAACGCATAAAAAAAGGCCCAAACTAAAATAAGTTTGGGCCTTTTTTATATTATCTAATTATTTCACAAACTGTGAAGCAACCTTAGTTTCTTTACTACCTGGTGTATATTCATAAAATCCTTTTCCGGTTTTTACGCCTAAATGACCAGCAGTAACCATATTAATTAATAATGGACATGGGGCATATTTTGGATTACCAAATCCATCATGTAATACATTTAAAATAGCCAAACAAACATCTAAACCTATAAAGTCAGCAAGTTGTAAAGGCCCCATTGGATGAGCCATACCAAGTTTCATAATTGTATCAATTTCTTCAACCCCAGAAACACCTTCAAACAAAGAATAAATCGCCTCATTAATCATCGGCATTAATATTCTATTTGCAATAAAACCTGGGTAATCATTTGAATATGATGGAACCTTACCTAAATTCTTAGATAATTCTATGATATCTTCTGTAACTTTCTTATCAGTTGAATATCCAGCAATTATTTCAACTAATTTCATTACTGGTACCGGATTCATAAAATGCATTCCTATTACTTTTTCTGGACGTTTAGTAACTGATGCTATTTTAGTAATCGATATGGAGCTTGTATTTGATGCTAAAACACATTCAGGTTTTGTAACTTCATCAAGAGTTTTGAAAATATTTAATTTGATATCTATATTCTCAGTTGCTGCCTCAATCACTAAATCAGCATTTACAACTCCATCTTTTAAATCAGAATAGGTTTTAATATTGGCTAAGGTTTCATTTTTCTTAGCCTCATCAATAACTCCTTTACTAATTTGTCTATCTAAATTTTTAGATATTGTATCAATAGCCCTTTTTAATGCATTTTCATTTACATCAATTAGGCTCACTGGATAACCATTTTGTGCAAAAACGTGAGCAATTCCATTGCCCATAGTACCCGAACCAATTACACTTATATTTTTCATTTTATGATAATGGATTTATTTGATTGTTATTTATTTGATTTCTAATTGCATTATAAGTCTCTTCTAACTCTTGCTTTCTTTTTATTCTTCCTTTGGCCATCACTGATGTTATTCCAGCAATCAATAAACTAAATACTATTAACCAAAATCCCAGCTCAAGGTTTAAATCTAGACTAAGTTTTAAATCCTTATATTCAAAACTTTTATTATCACCCATTTTTAAATTAAATAGTATTGGAACCGTAACAATTACGATCAAGGCAATAAAATTTAACACCCCGCTAATCAATAAATTTTCAGGCTTAACTATCAAACCCAAGACTATAGAAAGTATTACCAAAGCTGCAAACACCATCATGATAATGTTGATTTCTTTAAGAGAAAACTTATTTTCTTTTTTTTCAGAAACTTCGCCCTCGTTTCCATCAGCATTTTCTGACTTTTCTGAAGTTTCATCTGAATTTTCATTTTCTTTCAAAAAATCCTTTCCAAAAGTATCGGCCTTTAATTCGTTTTCTGTTAATAATTCTATCCCGTTAGTTTTAATTAAAGGAATATCATTACAACTAATCGATAAAAAGGGTAGACTTAAGAAAATCAAAGTTAGAATCCCTAGGCTGGTGTTAAATAATCTAAATATCATGAGTTTTATTTTTTTCTTCTTTTAATTCTAATCTAAGCTGATTGCTAGTTTTTGTTGAATTATCATGACTCCAACCCGGCGCATCAAAAACATATCTTAGCTTTTCGCTAAATCTTTTGCCTTTTTTTAAGTCCTTAGCAATATTTATAAATTCATGAAATACCGCCCTAATAGGGTTTTTGGTGACTAAAGGTTTCGTTAATCCAAATACTGGTTTTTCTTCATCTTGTTCTTCTTGAAATGTTCCAAATAACTTATCCCAAATAATGAGTACCTGACCCATATTACGATCTAAATACTTAATATTAGAAGCATGATGAACCCTATGGTGACTAGGGGTAACAAAAATCTTTTCAAACCAACCTAATTTTGGAATGGTTTCAGTATGCAACCAAAACTGATATACTTGATTTACAGCATACATAAACATAATATCAATCCCTTTAAACCCTAAAAATGCTACCGGAATATAAAATGCATATCGATATAAAGGCTGTAAAACAGATGATCTAAGAGCAACGGCAAAATTATAATGAGGTGAAGAATGATGATTGGAATGTACCGCCCAAAAAAATCTACTTTGGTGCTCAACCCGGTGAAGCCAATAAAAACAAAAATCTTGACCAATAAAAACAATAACCCAACCTAAAACAGGGTAATAAACCAATAAATCAGGTTTATAGATGGCATGGTCATTACACCAATCTAAAATTAAAAAGCAAAATCCTTTGGTCAATAAATCAAATGCAGCACCACCAATACCAAACCAAACACTCATTAAAGTATCTGAAAAACTATAGAGTTCTCTTCTAGATTTTATCCCAATAAAAATCTCCGCAGCAATGGCTATCGTATAAAGGGGCGCGGTAATCCAAAGTAATAATTCCTCTCTACTCACTCCGCAAAAATATCTATTTCTGTTATTTTTATACTATAAATCAACTTATTTTTACCCTTGCGGGATGTTTAATTTCAAGCATTATTCTTTAAAAATTTAAATAAAGCTTAGCTAACATTTTATGGACAAAATTTACAATTTAAAAAATTAAAAAACACCAATTATTAAAAATAGGGGATATAAGCATTAAAAAAACAGGTCTTTTTTTGACGTTAATTTTAATTTTAAAGAAATAAAAGCAATAGCAACATAAAATTTGTCATAAGCCGACTTAATTTTTAACTGAATTAAAATATCCACATAAATGTGCGAAAATATTGAAACTTTTTACAACATTAAATTGTAATTTAGCGCACTTAATAGATTATGGAAGAGAACAACAATCTTAACGAGCCAATTGGTGAACGTATCATTCCTATAAATATAGAGGATGAAATGAAAACCGCATACATTGATTATTCAATGTCTGTTATTGTCTCTAGAGCATTACCTGATGTTAGAGACGGTTTAAAACCTGTACATAGAAGAGTATTATTTGGAATGACCGAATTGGGATTAGCTTCCAATAGGCCATATAAAAAATCAGCCAGGATTGTTGGTGAGGTTTTAGGTAAATATCACCCCCATGGAGATGGTTCTGTTTACGATGCCATGGTTAGGCTTGCTCAGCCTTGGAGTGTTCGATATCCAATGGTAGATGGTCAGGGTAACTTTGGTTCCCTTGATGGTGATCCACCTGCAGCAATGCGTTATACTGAGGTGAGAATGAAAAAAATCGCCGAAGAAATGATGGTTGATATCGATAAAGATACTGTTGATTTCAGACCAAACTTTGACGATTCATTAGAAGAACCTAGTGTTTTACCTTCAAAAATCCCGAATTTATTAGTTAATGGAGCTTCCGGTATTGCCGTGGGTATGGCAACCAATATGGCACCCCATAACATGAATGAGGTAATTGATGGGGTAGTAGCTTATATTGATAATAAAGAAATAAGCACCGAAGAATTAATGACCCATGTTAAAGGGCCAGATTTTCCTACTGGTGCAATAATTTATGGTGTAGATGGAATAAAAGATGCCTACGAAACCGGAAGAGGAAGAATTGTAGTTAGAGGTAAGGCAGAATTTGAAACCACAAAAACCGGAAAAGAACAAATTATTATTACTGAAATACCTTATCAGGTTAATCCTTCTCAGCTAATTATTAAAGCTGTCGAATTAGTAAACGAAAAGGTAATTGAAGGTATTTCTGATATTAGAGATGAATCTGATAGAGATGGTTTGAGAATTGTATTTGATCTTAAAAAAGATGCTATTCCTCATATTGTATTAAATAAATTATTTAAATACACCCCTTTACAGAGTTCATTTTCAATTAATAATATTGCTCTTGTAAATGGCAGGCCTATGTTATTAGGTCTTAAAGATCTAATAAAACATTATGTTGATCATAGACATGAGGTTGTAGTTAGAAGAACTAAATACGAATTAGAAGAAGCAAGAAAACGTGCCCATATATTAGAGGGTTTATTAATTGCAATTGATAATTTAGATGAGGTAATTACTTTAATTAGAGCTGCAGGAACGGTAGAAGAGGCTAGAGAAGGATTAATTTCTAAATTTAAACTATCCGAAATCCAAGCCAAAGCAATCTTAGATTTAAGATTACAGAAATTAACTGGTCTCGAAAGAGAAAAATTAAAAGAAGAATATGAAGAAGTAATGAAATTGATTGATTATTTAAATTCTATTTTAGCTGATGAAGCTTTAAGAATGAAAATAATTAAGGATGAATTACTTGTTGTTAAGGAGAAATATGGTGATGCACGTAGGACTTTCATTACTGCGACATCAGAAGATATTGGAATTGAAGATATCATTCCAAATGAATCAGTTGTAGTAACTATTTCTCATGCAGGTTATATTAAAAGAACTCAATTAACCGAGTACCGTGTTCAAAATAGAGGAGGTAGAGGTAATAAAGGAGTTTCTCATAGAGATGAGGATTTTGTTGAACATATGTTTGTGGCTTCAACTCATAATTACCTATTATTATTTACAGAACAAGGTCGTTGCTTCTGGATGAAAGTATATGAGGTTCCGGAAGGACAAAGAGCGACAAAAGGTAGAGCCATCCAAAATCTGATTCAAATTCCACCGGATGATAAAATTAGGGCTTATATCAATGTTCAAAACCTTAATGATGCAGAATACTTAAATAATACCTTTATTGTATTATGTACCAAAAATGGTATCATTAAAAAGACTACTTTAGAGGCCTACTCTAGACCACGTCAAAACGGTATAAATGCAATAACCATTAGAGAAGGGGATGTGTTGTTAGAAGCTAAATTAACTAATGGTTCTAATGAAATTATTTTAGCAAAACGTTCGGGTAAAGCCATTCGATTTAACGAAAAATTGGTTAGACCAATGGGTAGAACAGCTTCTGGTGTAACAGGTGTTAAACTAGAAAACTCTTCTGATGAGGTGATAGGAATGATTTGTGTTGATAAAACCGACACAACCATTTTGGTGGTTTCTGAAAAAGGTTACGGTAAAAGAACCGACCTTGAAGATTATAGAATCACAGGCAGAGGCGGAAAAGGTGTAAAAACTTTAAACATTACCGATAAAACAGGCAACTTAGTCGCAATTAATGACGTTACAGACGAAGAAGATCTGATGATTATTTGCAAATCTGGTATGACTATCAGAATGCACGTAAGCGATTTAAGAGTAATGGGCCGCGCAACGCAAGGAGTGAGGCTTATCAAAATGGCCGACTCGGATAGTATTGCCTCTATTACGAAAGTAGAACGTGAAGAAGATGAAGAGGAAAGTGCTATTGAAGGTAGCGAAAATTTAGAAGGAACAGAGGGACTGTCCAATGATGGTCCAGAAATTGATAATCAAAATAATAGCACAGAAGAATAATTATAATGAAAAAGATTTTTTTAGCACTAGTATTTTTAACAGGAGCCTTAACCTTAAGAGCCCAAGATTACAAAGTTGAATCTGTAATTATCGGTATGAGTCAAGAAAATCCAGATATGATGGAATTGAAAGACCTTATCGATAAAGCTGATAATGGAAAATTAAAAAAACTATCGGATTATTATTATGCTCGAGGTATAGTTTATTTACAAATTGCTATTGACGTAGAAAAATATAAAAACCTAGATCCAGAAGGCCTAGCTAATTATGTTGCTCTTACTAGCTTTACTGAAAGTTTAAAGCAATTTAAAGAGACCAATAAAGGAAAATATACCAAAAATATTTTCGATAATAATTTATTGGTAAATTCAGCTATCGGGTGTTTAAATAAAGCAATTACCTATTATAATGAAGGTAATAATTTATTAAATGCTGGTGATACGGCAAATTCATTCGCTAAATTAAAAGAAGCAAAAAAATACTTCGATGTTATTATTGCAGCTCATGAATACGATCCAGAAGGAAAATTGCTGATTAATGGGGGTAAAGATCTTGCAAAACAATCTTTAATCTTTAATCAAGCACAGCTTTCTATCGTAATGAGTGACTATTCAGAAGCGAAAAAATATTTAAATCTTCTTAAAGCAGATAAAAAATATAAAGAACCTACCGTATATTCTCAACTTGCATTTATTTATTTAGGGGATAAGGACACTACAACTGCTTTACAAATAATTGGCGAGGGTAGAGAAATGTTTCCTGAGAATAAAGACCTTCAAAACCTTGAATTAGATATTTATACAAAACAAGGTAAAATGGATGTTTTGTTAGATAAATTCAATGTAGCCTTAGTTTCGGATCCTGAAAATGTGGTTTATTTATTTAACCGCGGGGTAATCTATGACGGTAAGGCTAGAGATGCTTTTGATAAAGGAAGAGCTTTGAATGATACCATTTATAATCTAATGGTAAAAGCTAGGACTGAAAAAGTAGCCGCTAAAAAAACTCAGTTATTAAAAAATCACGCTGATTTAAAGGCACAACAAGACAATTTCTATAATTTATGTAAACTTTATAACGATTCATCGATATTAGATTACAAAAAAATTGAAGAAATTGACCCCAATAATTTTGATGCCATATTTAATCATGGCGTAGTGGTATTTAACTACAAAGCGGGGATTTTGATTGACCGTTTAAATAACCTTGATGATAAATCACCAAAATATAACGCAAATTATGAAAGCGTTAAAAAAGAATTAAATGGAGTACTTGAAGAATCTTTAGCCATTTTTAGACGTGCTAGAGAAATTCGTCCAAATGATTGTTCAGCGCTTGCAGCAATTCAGAAAAATTACGCTCAGTTAGGAAATGAGAAGAAAACTAATGAGTTTAAAGAATATGCTGATATGTACGGTTGTAAATAATCAAACATAACAAATAAAAGATAACCGCCTCACCAAATTAGGAGAGGCGGTTTTTTTATGGTTAATTTTTACAATCATTTATAATTAATGTATGAAGACTTGTTTTTTCTATTTAACATAATGTTAATTATAAGGAAAAAGTAAAAGAGTATATACATGTATATCAGTAATTTGCAAAAAACTAGATTTATATAAACCTTTGGACTAATGAAACAAATTAGATTAAATCTACTCAAAGAAAAAGGAACTTCTAATTTCCGTAATGAACTAAGATATCATATAGTTTCTATTCCTGGTAAAAGTTTAAATTTTAAAAATATTGAATTGGCCCAGAAATGTTTATCAGATTTTAATGATCTGTTAAATGAAATTATTGTTTCCATAAATAGCATTTTAAGCGAACTGTATGCAACATTTCGAAACACCTATCTTTATATAGACTTAACGGATTCTGTTAAAATTTGCAAATATTTTACTTTATTAAATGAAACTTTAGACTGGATTTTGATGGACAATAAATCTTGTAATCAGGATTATATGACTGTAAATAGATTTAAAAACCTGTTAAAGGACCTGTTAACATTAACTGATTTAATAGCTAAGATATTTATTAAAAGAAAGTCAGACCAGGCGCAATTAAAAAAACTAAGCCATTTTAAAAGCTTAATTACCTACTATCAAATAAGGGTTAACTTGTTTCCTAATAATTTAGATCAATATCTTTACGATCCTTTTTCTCCAATGCCTGAATTCTAATTTCGTGAATACCTTGAATATTTTTTAATTCATTTATTGAACTCGAAACCGTTTTAAAATCTCTATAAACCTCAATAATTAAAAAGGCTGTTATTCCGCTAATGGTAGTTAAAACGGCTCGTAAAAACCAAATTACTAAATCTTTTACTTCAATTTTATTCTGTGTCATTTTGCCTCCATTCTGGATTATATTCAACTGCAGACAATAATTGCTCTTCAGTAAAAAATTGTTCAAACCCTGGTAAAATAATCATGTAAAAAACATTATTAAAAACAATTGGATCACAATAATTAATTGTGCCATCTGGCCAAACATAGTTTGAATTTATTTCCTCAAGCTTTGATAAAAAGTCATTTTCAGAAAACGGTATAAAAAAACCAATATGATTAGATTGTAAATCCATTTAATTGTTTTATTAAATTATTAATAATCTGTTCCCTTACTAAGCCATCATATTGCTTTGATGCAATGTAGGAATTAAACATAAAATTACTAAAAGCAGTTATTGCACCTGATGCACCTAAAGTTAACAATCTTACATTTTGATTTGTAGTACCAAAAAATTGAGTAACACCATTAACTTTAATATACGCCTGATTTAATTGATCATCGTATTTGTGAATATTACAAACAATTCTAAATGATAATTGAGTGGCCAAAGGCGCTGAACCTTGAGTAATATTATATCCTGTTGCTGCTTTAATTACTTCGCCTGTGTTTGCAATAGTACCGTCTTTTATTCTTTGCCCTGCAGTTAAGTTAAATAAACTAAATGCCAAATATTCTGAAGTAACTAAACCAAGTAATGTATCAACAGAAGTCCTTAATGAATCGTTAATTCCATCAAACTGAATAGATGTTTTATAAACCAATTGAATTTTATTGCTTGTCGAAGAAACAGCATAATTTATAGTCCAAATCTCACCTGTTTCATTAGATAATATAGTGTTTTGAGATAAGTTTATATTATAATCATTAGCAATAAAAGAATATAAAAGAATATTGTTTAAATAATTACCTCTATAAATTTTGTTAGAATATTGTTTTTGAATTTCTAGTGTATTTCCAATTAAATAGTTGATTGAATTATTGTTTCCAATTGTACTTGTTATTGGTAAAGAATCTATTAAAATAAAATTGTTAATTTCATATCCATAATAAAACAAAATTTGATTATTAGTTTGATTATAAAAATAACGAAAAAAAACTTTTTTATTTTCAAACAATACAGGATCTAGTCCTACGGTAGTTTGATAATTTGTGGTAATACCTGAATTTGTAGTTCTAAGTTCTAAATAAACTAAACCAGCTATAGATAATTGGCCAAAACTTATCCCATTATTAATATCTCTTTTTGTTCCAAAATTTCTAAACTGTGGCTGAGTGTATACTGGTTTATTAACTTCTATAATTATATCTAAATCACCATCTAAATTATTATTGTTTGATGAAGATAATGTATTTAATGTAGTGTCATTGCCTGGTAAATACAAATAATTCCCCTCCCCGCTATTCCATCTTAATAATAATGGCTGATTTGCTGCTGTGCTTTGCAATACGTCGCTTTGTGGGAATAAAGACAATAATCTGGCTGCTCCGTTATTTACTCCTGGTACATAACCGGTTAGTGATGGATCAATTAAAGCGGCCATTGCATTTTCAAGGGTACTAGTATTATAAGCTGTTTGGAGCTGATAAACGGACCTGTCTAATTTATCAGGGTCTTCTACTATTGCACCTAAAGCACTTGCCCTGTTTAAATGCTTTGCAACCAAAGGCAAATAACCGCCAAATACTGTTTTATTATTGATATTAAATGGCATAATTAATTATTAATTACGATCAAATAATAATTCAATTTTAAATTGTTGGCCTGATGCCGGTGTAAAAGCTGATTTGGTTTCTAAAACCCCATAAATTGACGTTTGGCCAACCCCGCATTTATAGCCTAACCGAATTCCGTCTAGCATCGCTCCTGATGAATCACTCCCCGCCCCTTCTGTACTTAATGGTGGAAAATCAATAAATCCAATATAAAAATCTGCCCAAAACCAGGTTAATTGAAACGGACTATTATCTGCAGGAACTGGACTAGGATCGTTTGTAAATAAATGCAGCCTTAATTGTTCGGTGTCCGTTGATCTATCCGTTCTAATTAGTGCCTTTGTAATATACCCCGTTCCCTCTTCTATTGCTCCTGCACCTTGAAATTCTACTGGATTACCATCAGAAACAACATCATTAGCAATATAAGGGTCAACATTTGCGGGCCTTGCAAAAGTGACTATACGGTTAATTAAATCACCGGCAACTTTTATCCCTGCTTGGTTAGCTCCCGGACCTTGTGGAGTTCCATTCAACAAATTTAATATTGCCACTAAGACATTATCTGTCGTAGTGTATTTGTTGCTGTTCTGATTAGGTATATTGGATGGATTATAAGCCATGATTTTAGCCTTTTAAGGTTACAATTAATAGATAAATTAAAATGATTAGCGCAACGCTAATTAAAATTACATTCAAGGTTTTCATTAATCTTTTTTTTTAAAAAGCTCTTCTACATATTCAGGCAAACGATCATTAATTTTCTTCTTAAACTCACCAACGGTTACTTTACCGTCCTTGTTTAAGTCAAAAATTGGGTTTTGTTGGGCAATTAGTCTAGCACTTAAAGATTTTGTTTCTAAAACAAAGCTATCTGGTTTGCCAACTGCTGCAGGGAAAAAAGTTACCAGGTAAACATCACCAAAACTTTTTAATTTAGAACGATAGCCCCAGTAATACTTTAAAACATAATCCAACTGATCTACGTTGGTCATATTCCTTAAAGCTTCAGTAGTTGTTCCTAATGCGCGAGCTGTAGCCGGCATAAATTGAATTAAACCGGTTGCGCCTCCTGTTGGGTTTACAGCTCGGTGATTTAATCCGCTTTCACTCCACATTACGGCCATTAAAAAATTAGGATCAGTACCTAATTTACCCGCAATTTCTTTAACCTTTTTTATAAAAGCTTCTTTGTTGGTTTTTACAACATCCTCAAATACTAGTTTCATAAGCGTTTTAATAAAAAGATGAATAAAATGATAAGAATTACTGACAAAGTAATTATTACTATTAGTTTGGTGATTTTTTCATCATCAACCGTTACTTCAGTATTAATGCTTGGCAGTAATCCTTTTTCTAAATTTTTGATTAAATCAGACTTCCAAAAACTCATGATTTTAATGCTTAAAGGTTTTTGAATAAATCTAAAATTTGCTGATCAGTACTAGGCGCTCCACCATTTAATACTATTTGTACAGCATTAAAAACAGTTGGGCCTAATTTATCTGCAGTAATAAATTTGGCAACCGCTTCTTGGGTTTTTGGACCATAAACTCCATCCTCAACTAAACCCGCTTTAAAACGTAGGTTTAATATTTTTTGGATTAATAAAACCTTTTTGTTTTTATCTCCTGGTTTTAATGGAAAACTCCCTGCAGGTAATTCTGCTGCTTGGCTAACCTGTTTTAAAGTTTCTTCGGTATCGTTTTTCTTCTTTTTTGGAAGGTAAAACCCGAAAAACCACACAGCAAGGCCAACGATTAGAATTATTGAAATAATGATTAATGCTTTTTTCATACTATGGTAACTTTAAAACGTCCATTCTTTTTAATACAAGTTGGGCCACTTCTCTTGATCTGGTTTCCCAACTCCAAACCCACTCATCTCCTATCCATTGGCGCAATGTTGGATATTTACTGGTGCCGTAACGATTTTTCCAATAGTTGTAAACCTTTATAAAATCACCATCAGGCAATAATGAAAATTCTTTTACAACATCATAAGCAAAAGCGCCTAAACTCCATCCTTCAAAAGCATCAAATAGCTTGCGCGATAATGGTTCAGGGTCAAATTGTGGGGTACTTACTGATCCTGGTGGGGTATCAGCATCGTCAATTTTTATTTTACGGTTTTTGCCGTATGAACGGCCCATAAAAAACACAGCCACTAATAAAATAACGGCTCCAATAGCTACCCAAAGAAATAAACTTCTCATGATACCCTCCTTTTTGATTCACCTATTGATTTACCGATAAAAAACACAATTACGGCCAATACTAAAAAGGTGATTAATATGATTATCCAAGTGTTTTCCATACTATTTTCTGAAAAAGAAAAACCAAATAAGTAAAACAACTATGATTAAGCCTATAATAAAAGGCCATGGAGAGCGCTTTTTTGCGGTTTCTTGGGTTGCAGTTTTTTGATTTACTCCAGTTGCAACGGCACTGTCAATAGGTAATTGTTGCGTTGGACTAACAAAAATATCTTCAGGCTTTAGGCCCTCTAATAAAGTAGGTGTATTGGTCATGGATTGATTGTTTTGTGCCGGTTCAATAGGTTTTTGAGGGCCTTCTTGTGGTGCCGGCATTTGATTATTAACTGCTGTTTGTATGTCCGTAAAATTTACGGGGCCAGTTAATGAAACGGGTTTAAAAGATTGATCTATAAACTTATCTAACCCCGTTTGTGTAACTGTAAAACCCATTGCAGGGAAAATGCCTTTAGCATACAAATCAGGTTGACTGCTTTTAATTACAGACATTTAGGACCTCCTTTTTAAGTAAATAAATACCAATATCAAAATGATAATGATTGCCCAAAACCACCATTGTTTAAGCAAACCGCCTCCTATTTCAGACAAAGCGGCTGCGCCTGGTGTACTGGTTGTGCTTCCAGAACCTTTTGTGAAAAAACCTTTAAATGGGAAGAAATTTTCAGGTTTGGTATTTTCTTCGTTTGCTTCGCCAATAAATATTAATTGGCTAAACCTAGGCGCTGTTGCGTTTGGTTTAAATTCGTAAAATTTAGGTTTTGCGTTATCATTATACCAAGGAGCGGGATTTGTTAAAAACAAAAAAGTGCCGTTGGGTTTGGCTTCAATACCTAAAATACTGTCCTGAATTCCTTTACCATTGGTTAAAGATTTGTCATTAGCATCTACTATATCTAAAGCAAAACCCCTATATAAAGCTTGATCAGATTCAGCATAAGAAGACCTGTAATCTCCCCAAGGTAAAACTTTAGCAAAATACCCTGTATTACCCCAAGGGGCATAAAGTGGAGTAACCAATTCAGGTGCGGGATTCAATAACCATCCTTGCGCGTCAGTTCCTTCCCTTCTATTTCCACCAAGTCTAACAAAACGGCCTACAATTTTTCCGATTTTGGCCCCTATTCCTGCACCTATTTGTGGAGGAATTCCAATAAATGGAGCTGCAACATTTCCCAATAAAGTACCGGCACCACTTCCAACCTGTTCGCCCTTGGTTAAATTAGGATTTGCCGAACCTCCACCAGTAGCAATTTTATTAGCTGCATCAGAACCTTTAGGTAAAAAGGAAAAAATTGACTTCCAATCAATGCTGCTCCAAAAATCATCTGGTTCAGGTGCGTTGCTTGCAGCACCTTCTAAGGCTTTAGAATCAGTTGGGGTAACAGAATTTGAACCCTCTAACTCTTCAAAACCTGGAGGTATTGGTGTTGCGCTGTTCATAAATAGGTAATGTTTTGATTGTTGTTAATGAATTTATCGTAAAAGCGAACTCTTTTTTGATGATTTTCAAAGCGCCTACGATGACTAGGATTGTCTAAATCTAAAATTCTGGTAATTGCATAAATGCTTTCTGTTAGCGGATATCCTTGTTCAGCGTATTTGTAAAAGGCGTATGCATCACATAAATCTTCATTTAAAGTTTCTAAAATGCAATGCCCCTCTTCATGCAAATAAATCCAAGCTTTCCAGGCATCAGGCAACGGCATAAAATTGCGTTCGCTTAAGTAAATGATCCCGTCATATACACTTGATGCTGCCGGGCCATCACCTGGTAAACTTGGAACTATAGCCACTTCTTTTATTTGTGGCATTTTTATAGTTTTTTGATGACAAACAAATACACTAATACCATGATAATTACTACCAACAAAAGGGTAATTATCCAGAAATTTATAGGCTCTAGTCCTAATATTTTTTTGGGTTGAGTATTAGGTGTAATTTCTACTTCAGAACCGTTTAAAACCACTTTGTTTTCTCCGGTGTAAAGGTCTAATACCGATTGAATGACATCTAAAAAAGGAATATCAGCGCCCTGATAACCTACTAAAATAGGTTTAGAGCCAAATTGCGGATTTTTTGCAATTTCAACTAATTCTTGAACAAAGTCATCTTTGGCCACAATAATGGAATCTAAAACAGTTTCAATGTTGACAGGGGCATTAATCCCCTGTCTTTGCATCGCTGCTTTAATTTTATCCGTATTGCTTAATACAAAGCCCTCGAACAAGAATAATGCTTCTTTATCTGTCATAATAAGAAGGATTACATTCCTGCGCCAGACATTTTAGCGTCTAAAATTGCAGAAAGGTTTACTACTGGTCCTACAAAAAGGATTAAGGTACAAGTTGAACTTGCCACAACCGGTAATAACAATTCAGTTTGGTTTCCTAGGATAATAGCATAAGGGCTTAAATCCACAAATGCAGTTTTATCTTGCTGAGAATCCTGGTTATTGTACAAACCAATCGGAATATCTTGCGATTGCAAGCTTCTATTGAATGGTGACTGTGGTGTAAAACCAATCACCTGGTCAATTTGGGTAGCATCAGTTGACTGAATTTTCATTCCGTACAACACAAATGGGTTCTGGTAAGTGAACGCATTAAAAAAGTTAATGGGGCGTGGAGAACCTGCACCTGATAAACCTGCATCACCATTGGTATCGTTAAACGCACCAGTAGCAATTAAACCCGCAGCGTTTGACAAAATACCAGGGCTTAATAAAGCGTTTCTGGTTGCCAATGCTGCATTGGTTAAAGTTAACTGATAGGTTTGAATACCCTGAATTTTTCTAATATCCTGCTCGGTATAACCCGCCATTGCAGGAATTTTAGCGCCTTGCGCATAACCACGCATAATGCTTGGTAATGCATTTTCAACAGATCTGTCCGATCCTTTTGCTAAACCTAAACCACCATAGTTGCTTAAGTTTTTAGCTGCTCTTAATTCAAGGGCAGTTAAATCTCTTTTTGAAATTTTCTTGTTCATACTCAAAAGAATTACGCGGCAATTTTTTTAGCTGCAGATTTGGAAATACGGGTAACTATTTTAGTACCACCGGCACGCTCTTCAATCTTTTCAACGTAAAGAGCATTTAAAACCCATTGTGCAATGAATATTGCAACTACGATGAGCAATAAATAAATTAAAGCTTCTTTGAATTTCATCTTTATATGATGTTTGGTGAATTATTTTATGAATCAAATTTTAACCTTGCGGGATAAGCCATGGACAGAAAAAGGCTGTAAATGCTTTTTAAAGGATAAACTAGGCGGTTTATGGGTAGAAAATGGTAGTTGGTAAAATAAACGCTTAGGGCCAAAGCATTATCTTATTTTTGCTATATCTAATGAATAAAACATGAAACAGAAATTAAAAATTATGAGCCTGTTTGCTCTATTAACTTTAAGCTTATTTAGCTGTAAAAAGGAAGAAGAAAAACCGAATGTTAGAATCAAAGAGTTTGCTTTTGGTATTTCTCAATTTCAATTTTCTCCAAATAAATATTGGTTTTCAGTTTTTAATTTTCCTGAAGGAAAAGATCATATTAAAAACGGTGGAGTCGTTTTGGTATATTATTATTATAACGGAACTTATAAACAAATGCCTTTTACCGAGCCTGTAATTACTAATGTAAATAGAAATTATAGTTATTTAATAAATGATGACGGACAAATGGGTATTATTATTATGGATGATGATAAATCAGAAAGAGCAATCCCTGATTTAATATCTGTTAGAATATTTTTATTGTCAAATGTTGACAAAAAAAGCCTAGAAAACGTAGATATTAAAAACTACAGCGAGGTTAAAGAAGCTTTGAATTTAACGGACTAATAAAAACCTTTAAACTTAAAAGCCCTGGTCTATTGTTTTAGATCAGGGCTTTTTTATGTTAATTAATATTGTTTCTTGTTTACCCAATAGGTTTTATTAAAAAATAATATGTAAAAGAGTCCGTCTTTTTTACCAAAACCAAACCCGAAAAAATTAAAATGCCAACAGCATTTACAGGTTTCTCTATAAAATGTTTTTTCCATTTTATAAATTTACTATAAAAAAGGACAAAGGTCCCTTAAATTAATCCTTTGGTGAATGTTTAGTTGTTTATACCAATTCATGGTTTTACGTTATTATCTAAATCAATTCTTTCAAAATTTAATTTGAAAATACGGCCATCTTCGGTCATTATTTTACAATTTAAATCAGGGTTTTTATAACCTTCTTTATCAAATGCTTTAAGAAGAGTTTTAAAAGATTCATTGATTGCTTTTGCTATTTCAAAATTTTCTTCAATGCTAGGTAGTTCAGGCATAGTATTATTTCTTTAAAAGTTTATCTAATTCAATTGCTTGCGGTATTATGTCTTCAGAATAAAGCTCTAATGAATATTCTTGTTCTTCAATACACCACTCAATCATATCAAGCGTTCCTCTTAATTCTTTAATTTTTTGTTTTATTGCTTTTTTATCGTTATCGTTTAGTTCAATAACTTTTTTATAATCTTTTAATGTAGCTGACATAGGTTTTTATTTTACTTATCCAATTTAATTAAAAATTATCCATTTTGGATTATTGTTCTTTATAAAAAAATCCCTGAAAAGGGACTTTTTGTTTTTTTAGTCGTTTTTCACAAACGGATCCAGGAAACAAATTAAACAATCAATTTGATTAACATCTTGCATGAGTTCATCATCTAATTGATTTTGGTTTTCGTGCTCTTGTCGTAAATGATTTACTAGCAAACTGATTAATAAGCGCTGAAATTTAGGCGCATCAGAAATTAATTCTTCTAAAAGCTCTATGTCTTGGGCTTTTTTGTTTTTTACCTGATTCCAGGTTAAGGTTTCGGTGTTTTGCATTTTTTTACCGTTTTATTTGTGATAGCAACTAAAAAAGGGTGTTGCCTTTCCCGCTGCAAAACACCTTATCGGAGCCTGATTAGTCATTACAACTAAATCACGGGGGTACAACACCCTTTTTTAAATAAATACACTTAGGACACAAAAAAAGCCCTAAAAATGGGCCGTTACGGCACCGATAATAATGTTTTGCACTACAAAGATACTGATTTATAAAAAAAGTCAAGTAGTTTTAAATGGCTGTCGATTAAATTAACTTTTAAACCGATTAATCTTCAGTACCGGTTAAAATAATTTCGGCATGATCTGGAAATACCTGGTCCATTAAAACCATAATGGGTTCTTTAGGCTTAGGCGCTGCTTCTAAAGCTTTTTCTAAACTTTCTTTTCTTTTATTGTACTCCGAAACTTCTTTTTCTAAATCGGTTAATTTTGATTTAGCGGCAATTAATTCTTGCTGTTGTTTAGCAAAATCAGCAGTTTGTTTTTCATCGCCTTTAAACTTAGCTTTTTTAGATTCTTTGATGATTTCTTTTACCCGCTCATATTCTTTTAAACGCGGTGCAAAATCTCTAACCAAATTGTCTAAACGCTGTTGGCCTTGAATTAAATCCATGGATTGTTGTGCCGAAATGGAATTATCTTTTAATAATTCCCCTTCTACAAATGCCATAATTTTGGCGTTAAAATCTACCACTCTTTGGTATTGCTCTTCGCTTATACCTGTTTGCTCAAACGGTGGAATACTTAATAACCCTGCAATAACAGGTTGAATTGTTGGGGCTTCTAAAGCCTGTTTAACAATAATTTGATATGGTTTTTTCATTTAAAATTGGTTTAGTTTTCGTTTTCGGAATAATCCCATTCGTAAAAAATTTTATTTAACTCCCCTGGTGTAAATAATTGATGGCCCTTAACCACTACAATGCCTACACGCTCCAATAACCGGTTTAAAGTGGGATATTTCTTTATGCCCAGTTTATTCATCAATTCAGATTTAGACATGCATTTCATCGGTTCCTTCTTATTCCTGTCCATACGATAAAAGCAAGGAGTGATATATTAAAAGCGAACCAAAACCACACATTAGTAATCAGTTTAAAAAATGCAGTTTTTTGTTTTTCTTCTTTATCCCGCAAGGGTTTTATTACCGTGCTTTTTTCTTTTACCTTATTTATTTGGGTATTGGTATCACTTGGACTAGAAGCATAGATTTTATATGATCCATCTTTTTGGGCTTTTACTTTAATTTCGGTTTGGCCCACTTGATGAATAATTTCAAAAGCAGAATCCCATCCCGCAAGGGGATTTAAAACAGGTAAATGCGCTGAAAAGGCCCACGATTCTTTAATTTTTTGCTGTACGTTAATACTATCAAAATGCGTAATGATTTTTTCTTGCAACTTACAAGAATTAACCAAAATGATTAAAAGTAATCCAAAACGGATAATCATGGTTTAAAAATTTTTTTAACGGTTGTAACAATATGTTTAACTATTAAATCATATAGCCAAACCCAAACGCACCAGTTAATAAATAACTGTATATGATAATTTACTGCGGCGGCCTGATCTATATGACCGGGTAGTTTTAAAATAATAAAAGCCCAAGCAACGGCACCGGCACTAAGAGAAATGGATAATCTTTTAAACCAAGTTTTACGCGGTTTTTCTAAGCGTTTAACCGAATCAGAATATTTGGCCAAAAATTTAATGACTTCAGCAAAAAAATAGCAGACTAGCAAATAATCTCCATGAATGTAATTGAGTAGTTCCATATTAATTTAATAAAAGCGTTACCGATTTATAAGGAAATTCGTGATTTTGAACGTAATTCCATTTTTGGTATAAATACTCAAAATTAGGAATGTAGATTTTACGAGAAATAGGATTATCGCGAGTTTTAAACATGGTGATGGTATCTAAAAGCCTATATAAATCAGGCGGAACCATTCCCCAACCATGAAACATAAAATAGAGGTCTAAATTTTTTTGTTTAGAATCTATTATAAACTCTTTTACATCATCATCTAATTGGCCATCTAAGTATTTGGTTGCATCTTCAAACACAATTAAAGCATTACTTAAATGATTGTTAATTTCAGTCATTACTCCAATCATTTTTTTAGATATAACCCTGTAGGTGCCTTTTTTCCAATGCTTTAATTTATCTAAACCCATAATAGGAATATCAGTATAACTGGGATGGTTAAACGTATCTACAATTAAAACCTTTTTGTTATTGGAGTTAATAATGTTTTTCATTAAAGTAGTTTTACCACTTTTACGCTTACCAATAATAATGCCTACTAAAGAGGTTCTTAATTCTTCAGCTTTAGTCATCTTTTAATGGAGTTAACCTAGGAATCATTAACAATGCAGTAGCAAAAATTAAAGACAGCTCTGGACCAGGTTTCCACCCGTATTTTTCTAAAGTAGCTGCAGCCGGTACAATCCAAGTTTTACGCTCTTCTTTGTTAAACGGAATTGCTTTTATTAAGGCATCTAATTCTTTAGCTTTTACAAACAAGTGTTCATCTTCAACTGAATAATCTTTGTCTTTAACATATCGAAGCTCATTAATTCTTTTACGCTCTTGAGCGGTAAACATTTTATGCTTATACCCGATAGGTAAAAGAAGGTTCATAATGCCCTCTATAGTACCTAATAAAAGCTTGGCGCTCTCATAATAGGTTAACTCTTTAGGCTCTTCTTGATTGGTTGGATTTGGATTTTGAATTTGATTTTTTGGTAAATCATCATCAAAATCTTCAGCATTGATTTTTTCTTCGGCATTGGCCTTAAAGTCTTTTTTCTCGGTTGGCTTATTTAACAAAGTTTCTAAATCTACCTCATCACCATCATCTTTAATATTAGACTTATCATCAGTTGTATCTCCCTTTTTGTCTTCTGGTTTTTGCTCAATAGGGCCATTATTGTTAACATGATCTGCAGGATTATTACTTTCTGCGTTGGTGTTAGTGGTTTGCTCTTGAGTTTTTGGTTCTTCAGCGTCTTCGCTAAATCTTTGTTTTCTTGGTCTAGGCATAATTAACCTTCAATTAGAGCGTTTTCCATTTCTTTTTTACCGTACTTATCAAATAAGGCCGTCATAGTGTTTTGAACCTCTTTATTTTTAAGCACTTTAGGAATTTTGTTAAGGATTGGTAAAATGGCTGCTAAATCACCCATTCCAATGCTAACATCAGCATCATTAGATTTAAGGGCTTTTTCAGCCTTCTTTTTAGAGAATTCTTTGATTCCAGTTTCATTCAGGAAATATTCTGCAATTGCAATAAAATCAGAAATATCCTGTTTAATTTCGTTACGCTCGTTAATTAACTCCAATAATTTAGGAGTTTCAATAGCGGTAAAACCTAATTCTTTGGCTTTTACTTTTAATTCATCAATAGTCATATATAACGGGATTATTTAGTTTTGAATGAGCTAAAAAAATTGCTTTCAACGGCGTTTAACAAGTCAATAAAGGCATCACCATCGGTTTTACTTAAGCCATTTTTAACTCTAAAACTTTTATAATCGTGAAGGCGTTTTTTTTGTTCTGGCGTGCATCTAAAGCCAAAAACGGGAAAATCGTTATTTGATTGATCATCGTTAACTGGATCTTGATTTTCTTTATTTTCTTCCATATTTCAAATATAGAAAATTATCCATATTGGATAATAAAAAGAATAAATATTATCCAAAATAGTTAAAAACTACGTTAACACTATCTCTTTATATTTGAAATTCCATAAAAAATGGTATTTTTACTGATATGTATAAATTAAAATAATGAAAAGTCACGATATTATTATATCTAGCGAGCAAAGAGCGCGTGAGATTAAATTATTTAAAACAATGGCAAAAGCGTTAAAACTTGAAAAAGCCAAAAGATTAATAAGTGAAAAGAAATTAAGTTTACTAAAATGAAAACTTTAATTATTAAAATCAAAAAACAACAAAGAGCAAGAGAAATTTTTGCTTTTATTAAATTAGCTCAAAAAAACAAACAATTAAGAGCTGAATTAGACTATATTAAATACAAACAAAAAAAGAACAATAATAAAATTATATAAAATCAATTTTTCTAAACAGAATAATTACACAATTTTTAAAACTCTACGATTTCCAAAAACTCCTAAATCGGTCATAAAAAAGTATAATCCGAGTTTATTTTTTCGTAAAAATGTTACAAAATCTTATCTGTCCTTAGTCTTACAAGGCTTTGCCGTGTAACATTTTTTTATTTTTTTAGAAAAATGTTACAAATGTTACAAATGTTACAAATGTTACAAGGTTTGTTACACTATATTTTATTGATTTATAAATAAATATATCTATTTGTAACATTTGTAACAAAAAAAATAACATGTTAGAACTTTTTTCAATTTAGGGCCAAAAAAAAGAGCCTTATCGGCTCTAATTCAATTTTTTAAATGGCTCTTGGAATCAATTTTAACCTTTCTGATTTTATTCCTTCTAAGAACTCCCACGTTTCAATAAATGTTACAAAATCACTCTTTGGAGCCAAAACCAACACCTTTATCTTATCCTCATTAATTTCCATAATTTTTAAAATTTTACCTGTTTTAACTGCTTTATATAGGTCCGCATAACGCAAACTAGAATAATTCACTATTTTCGTTTCCATGCTTTTTATTATTTGCTTTGCGTTCATGTAAAAGCCTTAATTGTACTTCATCTAACATTAAAGCTGCTTCAAATTTGTAAGGCCTTCCAACGTGAGAAATAGTTTTTAACTTAGGTCTATAATTAGGATCCATTTCTTTTTCATCATCATCATGAAAATCAAATCCATTTTCCCAAGTATATTCAAAGAATCGAATAGGTTTATGTTCAGCTTCAGGAGCTAACTTAACTTTTAAAACATCGTGAAGTATAGTGTTTAAATAAGCGCTTTCAACTTTTTTCTTTAAAATTTTATCGTTGATGAGTTTTTTAGTTAAATACAGTTGAGTAACTCCAAATTCAAACATAGTTTCTATTACATAATCCTCAATTTCTTTGGCAATGGATGGTTTATTACGGTTTATTAATTTGGCTAAAGCTTCTGTTTTTAATAAATCCGGATGAAAATGAGCTCTATTTTGCATAGAGGTTGATAGCTTTCTATTGTTTAAATAATGAATAAATGCGGGTATTTCTTCTTGCATATCCTGTAATACATTTACATTCATGTTATCTTCAGAAATCGGGTTTATTTTTCTAACCCAAAAGCGGATATCGTTCTCATTGGCATAAATAAAGGTATCTTCATTGTTAGTGATAAAAATAAACTTGGCAAAAAAGTCCATTTCTAAATGATCACGGCCTTTTGAATTCATAAAAATTTTGTCTGCAGTAGATAAAGCTTTGACTTTTTCAACTACTACTTTTTTATCAATCATAGCCTCATCACAAATTACCATCAGTTTTGAGGCCCAAGAACTGTTAAAATCAGAGGCTAATTCAGCATTACCAATAATTGCAGCATTTTGAGTAAATAAAAGCTTTAGGAATTTTGCAAAGGTTGATTTACCGGTATTGTTTTCTTTAGACACCAAGCAAAGAATAGGTAATATTTGAGTAGGCTTTTGATATAATAATTGGATGTAATCTAAACCTAATTCAAAACCTTTGTACTCTTCAATTTTTTGGGTTAAAGGATTTTTAAAAGTAATAATTTCATTACCAAAAATATGTTCTATAAAATTTAAAATACTATCACAATCCCCTTCAATGGGTTCATGTTCAAAAGGAAAATACATATTAAAACAGTTGTGAACTACTGGCTGATAATCCATATGATTAGGTACCACACAAAAAGATTCATACCTAGGAATATGATCTACAAACTTTTTTCCATGATCATTTACAATTGTTTCCTTTGAGCGCTTATGGAAGGTCTTTTCTAATTGATTGTACTTATTTGGTATTTCAACATACTTATAATACTGATCACCTACTCTAAAATAATTTTTGGCCTCACCAGGTATTTTTATTTCAGCTCTGTTTTCTTTTTCATTCCATTCATAAGTAGTTCCGTAAAAAACAAAAGGACCTTTTATTATTTCTGGTCGAGCTTGTGCATGAAAGGAAATAAAATCGTTAACATTATTAAGCCTAAAATATCGGTGTACTGGAAAAATATTAAAAGTAATATCAAACTTTTGGAAATAATTACCAGGAACAGCCAGATTTAACAAGTCCGATTTTATTTGTTCAATTTGATCCTGGTATGCAATTAACAAATCATCCAACCCTTTAGGCTTTTTATCCAGTTCATTGGTTTTAATATGAACAAAGTATCTAAATAAGTTTTCAAATTGGCCAAAGAGACTATGAAAACTCTGAATGGATGAAAAAAAACCTTTCGGCCTTTTGGCCAAATCCTTTTTTTCTTCAATTGCTTTGGTACTAAGGTCCAAACAATCCCCATCAGTTAACCAAACTACCTTTTGAACCTTACAAACCTTAATTAATTCAATAATTTCAGGATGCAAATTCCCGCTTTCCTTTTCCTTGATATGAGTGATACTGGTTAATCCAATAATATCAATTCCATGCAAATCGGCCTTATAGGTTTTAAAAGCCCCTTCAGTTAAAAATAAAATGCTTATTGCTTCTTTTTTCTGATACTTTTTAATTATTCCTGGTGGAATAAAAGGCATGGTACCGGCACCTGCAGGTAAATTATATTTTTTATCCCCTTGCGGGATTTTTAATCGAGTTATTATATAGGGCTTAGCGTTTTTAGCGTTTTTGGGTTTGTAGGTTTGAGGAGTTCCAAAAAGGTTAAAAAAATGAATGTTAATATTATCCTCTTCATCTTGGGTAAATATGGGATAATATTCGGTTTCTTCTTTTTCTGGATCAACCCTTTTACCTGATTTTATATAAGATACTACTTTATTTAATTCAGGGCTTACACCAAGCTCGCTTAATCTTTGTTCAAAATATGATTTAACTTTCTTTGCCATCCATCATCCTTTCTATTTTTTCTTGATAAGCATTTAAAAGAATGTAGGTTAGTTTCATTTTCTGATCTATTAATGAAAGTGCGCTTAGTTTTGCAGCATCCATAGATTCAAAAGCATACTGGTTCATAGAAAAAGGATCAGCTAAACTTAACACAAAAAGCTTTTTGCCTAATAATAAACGGTTGTGTTCATCTTTTTGCAATTGCTCTGTAATGTATAAAACATCAATATTCTTTATTTGACCTACCCAAATCTTATTTGGAGCATCAATTTTTAATGACCACTCAATCATTTTATAGATAAGATTATTTCAGAAAAAAACAAATCGGCCTCTTCCAAAAGAGCTAAGAAATGGGTTGATTCTTTGACTTCATGTTTAGGATTGAAATAGTTTTCAAAATCAGCTAAAACTTCCCTGGTATATAAAACATTTTCATTTCTTAGATTTTTGTGTTTTCGAACTACTAAAATCTTTTTATCTACTACTGCAGATGCAGTATAAATAATTGAAATACCTGTTATTTCTTCGTTATAATAGTACTTAGTCATACTTTTAATATTATTTTACAATAGGTTAAAATTTTTTGAATAGTGGCCCTCCAATGGCTTTGTTTTGATTTTTCAGAAGGCATAATTATTTCAATGTATTGGACATTGGCTAAAATCTGTCTGCAGGCTTCAGTTAAAGGCATCATTTGACATTGTTTAATTATGTAAATGATTCTTTGAATGGCAGCCTTTCTTTCATCAGTTAAAGTTCCAGTAAACTCATAGGCTTTTTTGCGAACGATTGCATACCGGTTTAACTGATCTAAAAGTGAGTGCGTGGTATTCATAAGCCAAAACGATTAAAAATTATCCAAATCGGTTAATTAAAGGGCAAATTTTTTTAAGCAACTCGATCTTTAAATAAACTTTCCATAGGCTTTTTTGACTTTTCAGAAAAAAAGAATAGGATTTTTAAATCGACCTTTTGCACTTTCCCATTGATTAATTTGTAGAAATAGTTGAAGTCTTTTTTGAATTTGTCTATAAATTCAAGTCGTAAGTCGGTTTTCTGACTGTCTGTTAAAGATTTATACCAATCTTTAAGTGTGTTTGTTGAATTCTGTTTTTTCATGTAATAATTGTTAGTTCAAATAAATTATTTTTGAATATTCTTTTTTGATGTATCAAAATTGAATAAACGAAAGGAGAAAACAAACAAAAAATTATCCATTTTGGATAATTAATTGATTTTCAACCTTAAAAATTAATCAGTATGCTTCATTTAGGATTACGCTTAAAGCAAATTATTGAGGAAGAGGGCTATTCAAAAAGGTCCTTTGCCGATGTTGTTGGTACAAGCCCACAAAATTTAAGTAAGTGGTTTACCAAAGAAGATCTTGGTACCGAGATTTTAAAACAATGTAGCGCCAAGTTAAGAAGGCCGCTTTATCATTTTGTAGTTTCAAGTTTAGATGAAATTAAAACTAAAAAATCAGTAGACATTGATTTGTACAAAATTGCCCTGGCAAATTTACTAGCTGAAGAGTTTAATAAACCTTCCAATCAAAGAGATTTAAAATCCATAAAAATGAAAGCCGGACAATTGACCGAGCTAATGGAATCTATCATTTAATTATCCATTTTGGATAAAAATTATCCCTTCTATATAAAGTAGAGGGGATTTTCTTCTAAATATCTAATAGTTAAGAATCTTGTTTTTTACAAATTGTTAATTATAAGGAAAATTATAATTGATTATTATCAGTGTTAATTTAACAATTCTTTACCAATATTTTCATAAGATTCTTGTTAACTATCTTTATGTTTAAAGCCTAATCCATAGGTTAATTCATCCCGCAAGGAAATTATAAATTGATTTTAAATTGAATAGTTTACTTAAGTTAATTATTCCCGCAAGGAATAAATAATGCATTCCATGGAAGAAATTTCTGTTTCCTTTAAATTCATCCCGCAAGGAAATTTTTTAATGCAATTGGCTACAAATAATTTAAAATTAAAAGCAACCTAACTAATTCATTTTATTCTTTATTTTCACGCTTCTAATTTATACACCATGAATTCTTCTGATAAGAAATTTTTATCTGATATTGAAATTGCACAAAATGCTGATATTAAACCTATAAAAGAAGTTGCCAAAAAATTGAATTTGAACGAGGATGATTTGGAATTATATGGTAAATACAAGGCTAAAATTCCTTTAAATCTGATTAATGACGATAAAATTAAGAAATCAAATTTAATTCTGGTTACAGCCATTACCCCCACTCCTGCTGGTGAAGGAAAAACCACCACTAGTATTGCTTTAAATGAAGGTTTAAACAAGTTAGGTAAAAAAGCTCTGGCAGTTTTAAGAGAACCCTCTTTGGGGCCAGTTTTCGGAATTAAAGGTGGTGCCGCAGGCGGAGGATATTCACAGGTGATTCCTATGGAGGATATTAACCTTCATTTTACCGGTGATTTTAGCGCTATTGAAAAAGCAAATAATCTTTTAACAGCCTTAATTGATAATAATCTTCAAAATAAAAAGAATAACCTAAATATAGACCCTAGGAGTATTACTTGGAAAAGGGTAATGGATATGAATGATCGGTCACTAAGAAAGATTATCATTGGTGTTGGCGGCACAGCCAATGGCATTCCGCGCGAGGATGCCTTCAATATTACAGCCGCTTCAGAGGTTATGGCTATTTTATGTTTATCCAAAGATTTTGAGGATTTAAAAAATAGGCTTGCGCGAATTTATATTGGGAATACTTTTGAGGCTAAACCCATTTATGCAGGCGATTTAAAGGCTGAAGAAGCAATGGCCATTTTACTTAAAGATGCCATTAAACCAAATTTGGTTCAAACATTAGAAAATAACCCAGTAATTATACATGGTGGTCCATTTGCTAATATTGCGCAAGGTACCAACTCCATTTTAGCAACAAAAACGGGACTTTCTCTTTCTGATTATGTAATAACCGAGGCTGGATTTGGTGCTGATTTAGGTGCAGAAAAGTTTTTTCATATTAAGTGTAATACCATGGGAGTTTATCCCAAAGCTGTTGTTTTAGTAGCTACCCTAAGAGCACTTCGTCATCATGGAGGAGCTTTGAAAGAAGAGTACAATACTCCGGATATAAATAAAGTAAAATTAGGTTTTTCAAATCTTAAAAGACATATTGAAAACCTTAAAAAATTTGGTTATTTCCCTATTGTCGCGCTTAATGCTTTTCCTACAGATACAAAAGAAGAATACGATTTAATTAAATCTTTAGTGGAGGATTTAGGTTGCAAATTTTCTGTATGTAAAGGTTTTGCAGAAGGCGGAAATGGATCTACTGAATTAGCTCAAGCGGTATTAAATGAGATAGAAGAAAATCGTTCGAGTTATAAAAACCTTTATGAAGCCAATGATTCTATCAAAGAAAAAATACATTCCATTTGTAGTGAAATATATCGGGCAAAAAAGATTAATTATAGTCCAGAAGCTCTTGGCCAACTTAAAAAAATCGAAAAATTAAATATCGAGAATATTCGAATTTGTATGGCAAAAACCCAAAAATCATTTTCTGAAAATGAAAATGAAATTGGAGCTCCAGACGATTTTGAATTGAATATTAAAAACTTTGAAATAGCTGCTGGTGCTGGGTTTATTATACCAATTATCGGTCAAATGGTTAGAATGCCCGGATTACCTAATAATCCAGCCTCTGAAAATATGAAAATTGATAAGAATGGAGTAATTAGTGGTTTATCTTAAGCCAATGCTTTTTGAATACCTCTATTTTTTACTTAATTCAAACCAGTTTTGATTGTTAAATTTTTCTGAAAAATTGATAAACTCCCCTATTTGAGGATTTAATACTTCAATATTTTTCTTTTCAGCAAAATCAATAAATCGAACAATGGGTTCTTTCCATGAATGTAGAGCTAAATCAAAAGTAGCCCAATGAATGGGTAAACATTGATTGGCATTAAGTTCTAAATGTCCCATAAGGGCTTCTTCTGGGTTGGTATGTATATCTTGCCAATATTCTGAATAAGCACCGATTGGCATTAAACTTAAATCAAAAGGTCCCATTCGTTTTCCGATTTCTTTAAACCATTGGGTATAACCAGAATCGCCACAGTAATAAATCTTTTTACGTTGATTTTTTATCACATAAGACGACCATAAAGTTTGGTCTCTATTATGAATTCCTCTACCTGAAAAATGCCTGGCTGGTGTGGCTGTAATTTCTAAGTCCTTATATTCAGTTTTTTCCCACCAAGAAAGTTCACTTATGCACTGACTATTAATTCCCCATGAAATTAAAATGGCCTTCACTCCTTTGGGCACAATAAAACGGGAAATTTTGTTTGATAATTTTTTAATGCTTAAATAATCCATATGATCATAATGATCATGTGATAAAATTAATACATCAATTTGGATATCCTTAATATTACTAAGGTCAACCGGTGATTTATGCACACGTTTTGGACCAACCCATTGAACAAAACTTACTCTTTCTGAAAAAACGGGATCCATTAATATCTTTACTTCTCCTAATTGAAGGAATAATGATGAATGTCCTAACCAACTAATTCCATCATTTATATGATTAAGATTCAAATCAAAATTATTTACAGGAATTTGTAAATCAACCCATTTCGCTTCTTTTGGACGGGATAAATAAGATTTAAAAATTGGTCTTATCTTAGTAAAATCAGCAGCTTTAGTAGGTTCGGTATTAAGGTATTTTTTACCTTTTATTAAAGGTTTATTCTCCATATTGCTTAAAATCAAAACAAAAGAACCTCAAAAAAGTTAATAAATGATAATAATCATATTGTAAAACAAAAAATATTGTGAAATTTGCAGAAGCAATGGGCATAGAAAATATTAATCTAAGAATTGGAGGCGTTAATGAACATTTCAATACGCCCTGGTATTTTGGAAGAGATCATGGTTATTTTAAAGAAAATAATATAAACTTAGAGTGGAATATCTGTGCTGGTGGAACGGGTGAAATTATAAATAAATTAAAAGATAATCAATTAGATGCAGCGGTTTTATTAACTGAAGGAGGAATTCAAAGTATAGTTAATGGACTCGATGTTAAAGTGGTTAAAATATTTGTAGAATCTCCGCTAATTTGGGGCATTCATAGTTCCATTCTAAATCATAGAGATTTATCCATAGAAAATAAAGATTTAAAAATTGCCATTTCTCGATTCAAAAGCGGTTCCCATTTGATGGCTAAAGTATATGCAAAAGCCAGCGAGGTAGTATTAAACGAGGAACAATTTGTAATAGTTGGAGATATGGATGGGGCAAGAAAATCTTTAAAAGAATTAAATTCCGATATTTTTTTATGGGAAAAATATACAACAGCCCCTCTTGTAGACACCCATGAATTTAAAAGAGTTGGAGAAATTAAAACACCTTGGCCATCATTTTTATTAGTGATAAAAGATAAGTTTATCATTGAACACCCTGGTATTATCACCAAAATTAATAATTCAATAAACAAATCAATTGAAGTTTTAGAAAATAATCCAGAAATAATAAAATTAATTTCTAATTACGTTTCTTTACCTGAAGAACAAGTAAAACAATGGTATAAAGACTTAAAATGGAATAAATCTGCATTTTGTAATCCAGATGAATTTAAAGAAATTTTAATGAAATTATCAGAAAACGGAATTATTTCCGCTGATAGTGATGATCTTCCTGAATTATTAGATAAAATATTAGTTACAGAATTAAATCCCGTTTAGAAAATGTTAGTTACACTTAGACAACTGCAATATGTTATTGCCGTAGCAGAATCAGGAAGTTTTTCAAAAGCAGCAGAAATGGTGCACGCAGAACAAAGTACCGTTAGTCAGCAAGTTAGGTCATTAGAAGAAAAACTGGGGGTTGTTTTAATAAATAGGGATAATTTACCCGTAAGATTAACTCCAGAGGGCGAAGAGGTAGTAAAACAAGCTAAAGATATAATCGAAAAGGTGGAAGAATTAATCAAGCCTTTTAAAAACCCTAAACATAAAGGGTAATTTACTTATATAAAACCCTATAAAATAAAATAAAAAAGAGAAGGCTAAAGCTAACAATTCAATTGGACTATCTGGACTAAAGTAGGTCAAAAATAACCACGATATTAAACCAGTTCCCAGACTTAAAATGGCCGCTAATGGCGAGTGTTTTTTATAAAACAAGGCCATAATTAAGGGACAAAATAAGGCTACTAAACTAATTGATGAGGCCAAACCAACTAAAGTAAATATATTTTCTCCAAAATTTGCTACTACAAAACTTAGTAACGCCCAACAAAACATAACCGTTCTAATCTTTTTTAAACTAATATTTCCCTTGCGGGATGGAAATAAATTTTCGGAAATTAAAGTAGATGGAGCTAATAAACCCGAACTTGCCGAACTCAGGATAGCAGAGATTAATGCCCCATAAAAAAGAATTTCTATATAAGGCTGATCAAGACTGGCAATTAAAGAAGGTATAACATTTTCACCATTTATTTGAAATGTAGGGTTATTGGAAACAAAAATCATTAAAATGGCTATGGGTAATACCCCAATGATTAGATAAAATAGGCCTCCAAATATGGACGAATACTTGGCGATTTTATCATTTTTAGCTGAAATTAACCTCTGATAAAGATCTTGTGAAGGAATTGAACCAAGCCCAATAATTAAAATAGCATTTAATATTTTTATAAGATTAGGGCTGGTTTTTGTAGAATCAGGCCATTTAATGTCGCTAATATTTAATTGATTTTCATTAAAATACAAAAATATTAAAATGCTAATCAATGCAAATATGATAATTATGGCTTGAATAAAATCGGTATAAGAAATAGACCACATACCACCCATTAGAGAATAAAGCAAAACAATTAGGGTACTAAAAAACAGAGAATAAAAAAAACTAATATTAAAAATCATTTGAATTAATAAAGCAAGAGCGCTTAATTGCGCAGCTTCCCAACCCAAAAAAGTAATAGCCATAATTAAACTAGCCAATTTTTCAACTTTAGATCCATAAGTAGATTTATATAAATCACCTAAAGAAATATAACCCAAACTGTAAAGTTTTTTACTCAAGAAATAACCCGTAAATATTAAGCAGAAAGCTGCGCCTATTGGTTCTTCAAACAAACCAATCCAACCTAATTCATAAAAAGCACTTGGGGCTGCCAAAATAGTTTCAGCACCAAACCAAGTAGCAAAAAAAGCTGCAGTTGATAAAGGAAAACCAAGGTTTGCCCCCGCTTTTATAAAATCATTTGTGTTTTTTACCTTTTTCATAGCAAAATAGCTAATCAATAAGGTAATTAATAAATATAATAAGATTCCTAAAGCCAACATTTTACTATAATCTGATCAATTAAAATTAAATCAGTGAAAATTATTGTAATTTAAATTTTCTATAAATTATTATAATTCAATGGTTTAATATAAATTTTATATTAATTTAAACTACATTAATAAATCTATTATTAATAAATGCAATTTTAAGAATTAAATGACTTGATATCTTTGAATTATTAAACTTAATATCTATGAAATCATTAAGAAACGTAGTAAGATTAATTGGAAGGCTGGGAGCCGATCCTAATTACAAAGAATTTACAACTGGAAAAGGTTTATCAAGAGTTAACCTAGCCACAAGTGAAACCTATTTAAAAGAAAATGGGGAACGAGTCACCGAAACCAACTGGCACTCATTAGTGTGTTGGGGTAAATTAGCCCAAACTGCTTCCAAATATTGGAAAAAAGGCCAGGAACTTGCCATAGAAGGCAAATTAACCACTCGATCTTATGTTGATAAAGATGGAGTACAAAAAGAAAAAAGTGAAATTGTAGTAAGCGATTTCATCTTTTTAGGTTCTAAGAAAAACTCTAGCGAGGTTAATTAGGAACTCATTTTAAGTTGGGGAAACAAGGGGTGACTAATGAGTCGGTCTATCTGTCTCATATGTCGCCCCTCATGTAAAACTAAAGCTTCAAAAGCATCATTTAAACGAATTGGTATTAAAGAACTTATAGGAGATGGGATTACTAGAGAATTTACCATTTCTGGTTCAACTTTTTTTATGAAATCCCTTAATTCGTTTTGGTGAGAAACAAAAGTATTTAATACGCGACTTGAAAATTCGTCGGGATGCGGTCTAAACTTTTTAATTGCTTTATATTTTTTCCCGTTTTTCTCTTTAAGAATATTTATTAATCTTTTTCCAAAAAAATCACTAAAACCAGGAATAAATGAGACCCAAGGTTTTTTTTCAGGGTTTTTTATTATTTCTTCTATTTGCTCTAAATAACGGTCGTTGGTTGTAATTAAATGATCTAATACCTCTCCTGCACTCCAATTTCCAGAGGCTGGTCTAAAATTCCATTGGTTATTGTCAAAATCTGAGAAATTAGTAAGTGCATAATTACTTATCTCATCGATTCTGTTAACCCAAGAATTGATTTTATCCTCCATAACAAATTGATTATTTGGAGAAAATTAATGATTTTTTTTAAGAATTCAAAATTGCAGCTAAATCAGCCTTGGAATATTCAACTGATTTAAGTGTTTTATTGTCTTCTGTCCGGTAGACCAACCATTTGCCATTTTTTTCAATGTAATAAGAATCAATTTGATGATTATCTTTATAATATTGCTGGGTTTTTACAGCAATCTCTAAAGTTTCGCAGGTTTTGCTCAAATTAGATCTTTGTACCTCATTAAATAAATTCGGGAACTTTTGTCCTAAACCAAATTCTAAAACAGCACCAGAAAGCACATATTGTAAATCGCATAAAGCATCTGCTATTGCTACTAAGTCTTTATTTACAATTGCCTCTTTTAATTCATCTAGTTCTTCTTGTAAAAGATTTACTCTCAAATTACAACGTTCTGATGACGGAATTTGTGGTGAAGGCAAAACGGGATGATCAAAAGTTTCATGAAACTCTTGTACACTTTCAATGGGATTAAAATCTTTTTTCATTAGAATAATGAATTTTGTTTTATTTCAACTGTTTTGACACCTTTTTTTAATAAGGAAACTTCTTCAAATTTCTTTTTTAAATCTTCAGGGTCAGCGGTATTATTTTCTTGATCAGAATCCTCAGGTCCTTCTATTTCAGAATTTTCTTCAATTTCTACTTCTTCTTCAATATCCTCCTCCTCAATCATTAAAAACTCATTTATCTCTCCCCCTCCTAATCGATTTCCGACTGATTTCCAACCTTTAACATCAATAAATTCGGCTAAATTGATAGTCTCTTCTACTAATTCATTTTTCTTTTTACCTTTTCTTAAGATAACTTTAGGTTCCAATAAACTACTAACAATTATCAATTGGTTTCCTTTATACTCTGGGATAAATAAGAATTTCTTGCCTTCTGTAGAAGTTTCAATTAAAAAGCGTTTTACATAATAAAATTTAGATTGAGCATCGTAATAAATAACTGAAAGAGGCCGGTTAACCCTGAATTTTTCAATGAGGGAAATTTTTTCAATATCATAATGATTGGTAATATCAAAATTGGTTAATTCATAATTTCCATCTTTATAAACAACCAAAATTTGATCAGAGGTATCAAAATTCCCTAAGAATTTACCTCTTTCATCATGATTTAATCGGCCAATAGTTTCGTCAAACCAAATATCCCTTCCTCCTAAAGTGCTTATTCCCTTTTCCTTAAATTTAATTGCTTTTACTAAATATCTAGAAAAGATATTCCCTTTTGAATTCCTACCTTTTATTCCAATACTAGCAAAATCAAAATCATAATTTAGTCTTCTTGCTTTAGAATGAATGCTTAATTGAACATTTACTATTTCAGCTTCAGAATTTGGATTTGCCGAGAAATAAAGAACCTTTGAACCCTTTTTACCTTGAGTTAAATCATAATCTTTATCTCGAGTTATACCCTTAACTTGAAAACGTTTAACATAAGAAATTCCGTTTTCACCATCAGAATAAACTAAATTATAGGTCATACGATCGTCGGTTTTACGATAAACGTCGACATGAATTATTTCTTTACCAAAAAAGGCTTTATCAGAGATTTTACTTACTTTGAAGGTACCATTTTTTCTAAAAACGATTATATCATCTAAGTCTGAACAGTCGCTTATATATTCATCTTTTTTAAGTCCATACCCAACAAAACCTTCAGCTCTATTAACGTATAACTTTTGATTAGCTACAGCAACCATTTGAGCTTGAATTGTATCAAAAGCTTTAAGTTCAGCCTTACGTTCTCTACCTTTTCCAAATTTCTTTAAAAGATCATCAAAGTATTTAATTGCGTAATCAACTAAATTTTCAAGATTAAAATTAACTTTCTCAATTTCCTCTTCTAAACCTTTAATGTATTCATCTGCTTTAAATGAATCGAATTTTGAAATTCGTTTAATTTTAATTTCGGTTAAACGAACTAAATCATCTTCTGTTACCTCTCTTCTAAGCTTGGATTTAAATTTAGCTAAACCTTTATCTATGGTACTTAAAACTTCTTCCCAAGTCTCTGCATCCTCAATATTTCTATATATTTTATTTTCAATAAATATTTTTTCGAGTGATGATAAATGCCAAGCTTCATTTAGTTCGTTTAATCGAATTTCAAGCTCTTTCTTTAATAACTCTACCGTTTGATCGGTACTAATTTTTAAAACCTCTTCAACTGGAAGGAAAAGTGGCTTTTCATTTACAATAACACAGGTATTAGGTGAAATACTGACTTCACAGTCAGTAAAAGCATATAATGCATCTATCGTAATATCAGAGGATACACCAGGGGCAAGTTGAATCTGTACTTCAACATCCTTTGCAGTATTATCAATAACTTTTTTAATTTTTATTTTTCCTTGATCATTAGCTTTTAAGATCGAGTCAATTAAACTACTTGTGGTTGTAGAATAAGGAATTTCTTTGATTGCCAGAGTTTTTTTATCAAGTTCTTCAATTTTGGCTCTAACACGAATCTTCCCTCCTCGCATTCCATGATTGTAATTCGAAGCATCAATATAACCGCCAGTTGGAAAATCAGGTAAAAGTTCGAATTTCTTTCCTTTTAAATAGTCAATAGAGGCCTTAATTAACTCAATAAAGTTGTGAGGCAATATTTTAGTAGCTAAACCTACAGCAATTCCATCCGCACCTTGAGCTAATAATAAAGGGAATTTAACAGGTAATACAATTGGTTCTTTCTTTCTACCATCGTAAGATAACTGCCAATTGGTTGTTTTTGCATTAAATACAACTTCAGAAGCGAACTTAGAAAGTCGCGCTTCAATATAACGCGGCGCTGCAGCTGAATCTCCTGTTCTAATATCGCCCCAATTTCCTTGACATTCTATTAATAATTCTTTTTGTCCCAAATTCACTAATGCATCTCCAATAGATGCATCTCCATGCGGATGATATTGCATGGTTTGCCCAATAATATTAGCCACTTTATTGAACCTACCATCATCCATTTCTTTCATGGCATGCAAAATTCTCCTTTGAACAGGTTTAAACCCATCTTCAATAGCTGGGACTGCTCTTTCAAGAATTACATATGAAGCATAATCAAGAAACCAATTTTCATACAAGCCTGTAACCGGCGTTGCAGATTCTAATTGATTATCTCCTTCTTCATTTATAATATCATCATTTTCAATAATATCCATTGTATTATTTAAATTTAAACTTTAAATGTATCTAAATCTCCTTCTTTAAGAGAATTTAACTCTAAAAACAGAATATCACTTAGGGCATGAAGTTCATGCCAGGTATTTGGAAAAATTTCAATTTTACTTAATGCTTCTATCTTAAGTTCTAAAAAATCACTACTTTCTAATGATTTATATTTTAAAACCCCTTCTCCTTGAAGTAAAAACACAATTTCTGGATTTTTAGTAGGGGAAATTCCTTTATGGTAATGGCCACCGCTAATACTTCCTTTATTTCTTTGTGCAAGAATATATTTTCCGGTACGATCTAAATTTTCAATTTCAAAGGTGATTCCTTTTTCATTCCTGCCCTTCTCCTCTATTTTGGTGACCTTTATCAAATTTCAACCTCCTCAAAAGTATCTTTTTCAACCTTTAATTTTGATATAATAAACTGCTGACGCTCAGGAGTATTTTTACCCATATAATATTCTAATAGTTTAGACACACTCGTTTCTTTACGAATGATTATAGGCTCCAATCTCATATCTTGACCTATGAATTTACCAAATTCATCAGGACTAATTTCTCCTAAACCTTTAAATCGTGTAATTTCAGCTTTAGAGCCTAATTCTTCAATGGCATTAACTCTTTCTAGGTCTGTATAACAATAAATGGTTTTTTGCTTATTCCTGACCCTAAATAAGGGTGTATCTAAAATGTATAAGTGACCGTTTTTAACTAAATCAGGAAAAAATTGCAAGAAAAAAGTCATCATCAACAAACGAATATGCATTCCATCAACATCCGCATCAGTGGCGATTACAATTCTATTATATCTTAAATTTTCTATACCTTCTTCAATATTTAATGCGTGTTGCAAAAGGTTGAACTCTTCGTTTTCGTAAACTATTTTTTTTGTTAGGCCATAACAATTCAAAGGTTTTCCCCGCAAGGAAAATACCGCTTGAGTTTCTACATCTCTTGATTTTGTGATACTACCTGAGGCAGAATCTCCCTCGGTTATGAACAAAGTAGTATCATACCTCTTTTCATTTTTTTCATCTGTAAAATGATAGCGGCAATCCCTAAGTTTTTTGTTATGTAAAGATGCTTTTTTAGCTCTTTCATTGGCAAGTTTTCTAATTCCCGCCATGTCTTTACGCTCCCTTTCCGATTGCATTATCCTTTTTAATAAGGCATCAGCGGTATTAGGGTTTTTATGTAAATAATCATCGAGTGCTTTTTTCACGAAGTCATTCACGAAATTTTTAACACTCGGACCATTTTCATAAACATTGAGAGATCCTAATTTGGTTTTAGTTTGGGATTCAAATACGGGTTCTTGAACCCGAATACTTATAGATCCAATAATGGAAGCCCTAATATCAGAAGCATCAAAATATTTTTTATAAAAATCTCTTATGGTTTTAACCAAGGCCTCTCTAAAGGCTGCTAAATGCGTACCACCTTGAGTAGTATTTTGGCCGTTTACAAATGAATAATATTCTTCACCGTATTGATTATCATGAGTAAATGCAATTTCTATATCTTCACCTTTAAGGTGAATAATGGGATAACGAATCGTTTCTTCGTTTGCTTTTCTTTTTAACAAATCGAGGAGGCCGTCTTTAGAATGATAGGTTTTATCGTTAAATCGGACCGTTAAACCGGAATTTAAAAAAGCATAATTCCAAATTTGTTCTTCTAAAAATTCTGGCAGAAAGTGATAATTTCTAAAAATAGAATCATCAGGGACAAAGGTGACTAGAGTTCCATTTGCGATATCTGTGTCGGTAATCGGAGGGTCATTAACTAAATTACCCTTTTCAAATTCGGCAATTTTAGTTTTACCATCTCTAAAAGATTGAACCTTAAAATAGGAAGATAAAGCATTTACTGCTTTGGTACCGACCCCATTTAAACCTACTGATTTTTGAAAAGCTTTGGAGTCGTATTTTCCACCAGTATTGATTTTTGATACACAGTCGATGACTTTACCTAATGGAATGCCCCTACCATAATCTCTAACTACTACTTTATGTTCGGATACTTTTATTTCAATTTTTTTACCATTACCCATTACGTATTCATCAATGGAATTATCTATGATTTCTTTAACCAAGATATAGATACCATCATCCATTGAAGATCCGTCGCCAAGTTTACCGATATACATACCGGGCCTTAACCTAATATGTTCTTTCCAATCTAAAGACCGGATACTATCTTCTGTATAATTTACATTTTTTACTTCTTCTGCCATAATTACTTACCTTTTAAGCCACTAAGCATTAAATCTGCCATTTTACCCAATACATTTTTTAACTCCGCATTAGGCAATTTTGCTCTCAGTTTCTTTGGATTCATCCTTTCTTCGTCATTGATATTAAATTTTATGGAAAGGTAATCATGAATTCCACCAGTTATTTGAGCTACTATAAAAGTCATTAACTCTAGATCAGCGTCATTTCTAAGGCCTCCCCATAATAATTCCCTTTCTAACAACCCACGATTAAAATCGAGCGATTTCATTTTCATTTGATGTTTTAGATTACCTAAATCATCAGAAAACATTTCATTACCAGCATTAAACAATAATTTAGACCAAAGTGGATTATCGATATCAAAATTAAGATTTGCCTCATATAATTTGATATAAAATTCTCTGAAATTATCAGGAGGAGATTTCAATACCGGTCTAACATATTCGAGTTTTTTTTGATTGGCTAATTCCAATAAATAAAAATAAAGGTCTTTTTTGTTTTCAAAATATTGATAAACACTTCCTTTAGCTATATCTAGTTTTTTTACAATCTCAGATACTGAAGCACGCTCATAATCATATTTAGCAAACTCCTCTAAGGCGGTTTTGATAAATTTATTCCTTTTTGCTTCGGGTAATTTTATAAATGTGGAGGATGGCATAACCTCTAAGTTTAATTACAAAACTAAACGATTATGCCTAATGACTAAAAAGTCATTTTCCACATAGTCTGAATAACTTCTTAAATACTTGGAATATCTGTTTTTGAAAATTCTTTTTTAGGTCCAACCGATAAAACAGGGATATTAGAATGATTAACCAATTTTGATGCTTGAGTTCCTAAAATGGATGAAATAGACCGGTCGGCTTGGTCAGTCATAATTACTACCATATCACAATTAGCAGTTCGGGCATATTCCATAATTAAATCCGCTTCTGATTTTTTTGTCCATAATTGGCTTATCACATCTAGATTCTTTGATTTAAAATAATCAAAACTTTGATTCAAATACGCTTTAGTTGCATTGAGATTAAATTCATCCTCATTTGAACTTACGCCCAATACGTGAATTTTTGCATTAAAAATTTGAGCAAGGTAAGCTACTTCATCTAATTTCTGTCTGGTATTTGGATCTGAACTGATGGGACATAAAATATTCTTTGGAAATTCAGAATTATTCGGATGTAAGGTTAAGACCGGAGATTTAGATGCCGACAAAACTTTGTAGGCATTTGATCCCGCAAGGTATTCTTGAATACCCGTAGCACCGTAAGTCCCCATAATTATTAGATCAGTTTTATACTCTTCAGCCCAATAAACTATTTCTTTATAGACTGGTTTTCCGGTTTTTATTAAAAAATGAATATCTATTTTGTATAAATTTTCTAATTCTTTAACGCGATCTGCAATTTTATTTTCTAAAAGATTGTGATAAGCTTCAAATTCAGGATTAGCAAACAAAAGGCTTTCCGTTTCTTTTACATGAAATACCTGAACTTTTGCATTTAGAGTTGAGGCTAATTTTACACCAAAGTCAAGAGCAGTGAGACTGGTTTCAGAATAATCAACCGGAATAAAAATTTTTTCTAACTTTTTCATAATAGGCCTAAATTACTAAAAATAAATAACTAAAGCCAATTTTTTCGTTTAAACCAAATAAGAATTCCTATTGTGCTAGCTAAAATAATTAATAATGTAATTGGGTAACCTAGAGGACTTTGCAGTTCAGGCATAAATTCGAAATTCATTCCATATAAGCCAACAATGAAAGTTGGAGGCATAAAAAGAGCAGAAAAAACCGTTAAAACCCTCATTACCTCATTAGTTCTTTGTCCGGATAAACTCAAATAAATAGATAAAAGCGCTTGAATATTTTCATATACCCCATCGGCTAAAGTTTCAATTTTTTTAAAGGTATCATGTAAATCATTCCAGTAAGGGTTTTTAATGTTACCTTCTTTCAAATGATAAACCAATTCGCCCGTTAAGTTAACTAGTTTTTTTATGTTATAGGATCTTCTTTTTAGAAAATATAGAGTTTTCAATAATTCTGGAAATCGTTTTTTGATGAATATTTTATTTTCTATGGCATCAACCTCTTTCTCAATTAGGTCTAATGGATTTTGATAGGTTAACAAAGCCCTTTTAATCAAAAAACAAGCAATATTAAAAGATCGAGATTTATACCTTGGTTCTTCGGCTTTAATTATTGACTCATTGATGATTGATGCTGGTAATTTATGAATGGTTAATAAATAATCAGGCGCTAGGAAAAAGGAAACTTTATTACTGATTTTTTGGACTTCATCTGCATTTGATGAGCAATTTGAATCAAAATAACGAATTATACCAAATGAAAAACCCTCATCAGCTTCATATTTAGGTAAATGCTCTGGTTGCAAACAATCTGCCATCCAATGGGGATGAATTTTAAACTGATCACCAATTTCTTCAAGTTCCAATTCATTAGAATCTTCAACATCAAACCAATTAAACCCAGATTGATCAGATTTAGAAAGAATTTGCCTTTTCATACATTCAATATTAGCATATTTTGGGATTTATAATTGGTAGAATTTAAATAATGATAGTATTTTTGGCTCAATGCTTGTTAAAAAAATGACCATGTTAAATAAAGTTCAATACATTTTATTAGGTATATTTTTATTGTTGAATATTGATTCTTCTGCGCAAAGGCAAGAAATTAAAAATCTTAATCCACTTGAAATTGAAGACCAGCTTAAATACATTTATAGTAATAAAAGAGTTTTATACATTGCAGCGCACCCAGATGATGAAAATACTAGGCTAATCAGCTATTTTGCAAAGGGGTTAAATTCTCAAGTTGCTTATTTATCGTTAACCAGAGGAGATGGTGGGCAGAATTTAATTGGAAATGAACTTGGGGTTGGATTAGGAATAATTAGAACTCAAGAATTAATGGAAGCTAGGAGAAAAGATGGAGGAATTCAATTTTTTACTAGGGCTTATGATTTCGGATATTCAAAATCGGCAGATGAAACCTTTAAAATGTGGAATAAACAAAAGATTTTGCATGATGTGGTTTATACCATCCGTTATTTTAAACCTGATATAATAATTACTCGTTTCCCCGAAGATTCAAGAGCTGGTCATGGCCACCACTCTGCAAGTGCTATATTGGCAAGAGAGGCTTTTTTCCTTGCGGGAGATAAAACAGCATTTCCAGAACAACTTAAAGAATTAGATATACATCAGAGCTATCGATTATTTTTTAATGCATCTATTTTTTTTCAGCCCGATCTTGAAAAATATTACCAGGAAAGTGGAATAGGTGAAAAAAAATTAGCTCGTTTAGATATTGGAAATTATTTAATAAATTATGGTAAAAGCATTCCTGAAATTGCTGCTGAGAGTAGAAGTAAACATAGATCTCAAGGCTTTGGTTCGGCAAGAAAAAGAGGAGAAACAATTGAATATTTACAATTAGTAGAAGGACCTGATTTGGAAAATAATTCTACGTTTTATATAAATCCTGAAAATTTATTTTCACCAAAAAAAATTACACCAAATCAAAACGCGTATTCAATATATAAGAAGAAGGGATTTAATTCGCCCGAATTTATCAATTCAATTTTTGACTTATACAATAGTAACTTATCGGCTAATTATTGGGTAAAAAAATCCGTTGAAAAGATCCTATTTTCTAGTTTAGGTTTGTTTCTAGAAGCCTTATCAGATAAAGAATATTGTAGTAACGGGGATAGCTTAAACATTAATTTTACTTCGATAGTTAGAAATCCAGTTCCTGTAAAAATTAAATTCATAAAATTGGATGGGGTTGAATATTTTTCAGATATAAAATTAGAGGAAAATAAAGAAGTTTTATATAGTAAAAAAATAAAAATAGAGGATAATCAGTCACAAGATATTCCTTATTGGGTTAAAAAACCAATCCAAAACAATCTGTTTCAATTTGAGGAAAATCGCCTCTTAAGTATTGCTGATCATAAGTCAGAGCTAAACGCGACATTTGTGATTCAGTATGAAAATAAACTAGCAGAAATTAATGTTCCGGTTAATTATAAATATACTGAACCATCTGAAGGCGAAATTTATCAGCCATTTTATATAATCCCGAAAACCATTATTAATTGCACCAAAGAAAACATCATTTATACGAAAGCTGGGACTTATTATCCAAAAATCAAATACCTAGGTAAAATAGATAAAGATTTATTAAAAATAGAAACTAAGGGTGGTAAAGAAATTCCATTTAATTTAATAAAAGAAAAGGGGGATCAATATATTCAACTTGAATTTTTAATCCCGCAAGGGGAAAAAGACCAAAGTTGGGAATTAAAATTTACTAATAAGGATGGAATTAGTTTTTATGATTTTGAAATAATTGATTATCCGCATATAAAGAAACAATATTGGTATAAAGAAGCAGTTTTGAAGATAAGTTATTTAAACAGTCCTGAATTAAGCCATAAAATGGCTTATATAGAGGGAGCTGGAGACGATGTTTTTGAAATAACTAAAAAACTAGGAGTTGATATAGAGATAATAAAATCAAGTGATTTATCAAATATTAATTTGAATATTTATAAAACTATAATTGTTGGTATAAGAGGTTTTAACACAGATAAAATATTAAGAGAAAACAAAAAATATTTATTTGATTATGTAAAACAAGGTGGAAATTTGGTTGTACAATATCAAACCAGTCAGCAAACAGACTCATTATTTTGTTCACCAATTGGATTGCAATTGGGCAGAGAGCGCGTAACGGAAGAAAATTCCGACATTTCCGTTTTAGATAAAAATTCAGCAGTTTTAAATTATCCATTTAAGATTGAAAAGGATGATTTTTTAAATTGGACGCAAGAAAGAGGTTTGTATTTTGGTAATAATTGGAATAGTCAATTTAAAACTGTTATAGGAATTAATGATAGTGGAGAAAGTTTAAAAACAGGGTCTATTTTAGTTTTGGAATATGGCAAAGGACGATATATTTATACCGGTATTTCATTTTTTAGGCAATTACCTGATGGAAATGTTGGAGCAATGAAGTTGTGGTATAATTTAATTCATAGAAATGAAGAATAAAGAAAACATATTATACATCGTTGCCATTGGATTTTTATTAGTAGAAATAATTTTATTCGTAATTATAGGTAATCATTTTTCATGAGTTGGATAGACTGGGCTGTTTTATTAGTGTCAATAGGTTTTATAACAATATATGGTATTTTAAAAACCCGAAAAGGCAATAAAAATATTGATAATTATTTAAGAGGTAGTAGCACTAATGGTTGGACCATAGGTTTGGCAGTAATGGCGACGCAAGCCAGTGCGATAACGTTTCTTAGTACCCCTGGTCAGGCTTTTTCAGGAGGGTTAACCTTTGTTCAATTCTATTTTGGTTTACCCTTAGCTATTATTGTGGTTTCCATATTTTTTATACCCATATTTCACAAACTAAAAGTAATTACAGCATATGAGTTTCTCGAAAATAGATTTGATTTAAAAACACGATTATTAACAGCTGGATTATTTTTAATACAAAGGGGAATGGCCGCTGGCATAACTATTTACGCACCCGCTATTATTTTGAGTAAAATAATGAACTGGCCATTGGATTGGGTAATAATAATAATTGGAATAGTGGTAATTATTTATACGGTAAGCGGAGGAGCGGATGCGGTAAATAAAACACAAAAGCAGCAAATGTTAATAATTTTAGGAGGTATAATTTTAGCATTTATTTTAATAATAGATTATTTACCTGAAGGTATTGGTGTTTATGAAGGGTTTCAAATTGCTGGGGCAGATAATAAAGCTAAAATAATAGATTTTAGTTTTGATCCAAATAATAGATATACCTTGTGGAGTGGTCTAATTGGAGGATTTTTTTTACAATTAAGTTATTTTGGAACTGACCAAAGTCAGGTGGCACGTTATTTATCTGGAAAAAATTTAAAAGAAATACGAATAGGATTATTGTTTAATGCGATATTAAAAATACCCATGCAGTTTTTTATTTTATGCATTGGATTATTTGTATTTGTATTTTATCAATTTAACCCCTCTCCTGTAATTTTTGATGACTACACTTTACAAAAAGCAAAAAATTCTAAAGAAATAGGGATTGATATTAATCAGAAATTAAATGAGACTAAGGAATTACAAAATAAAAAAACAGAAATATTAGAAAATTGGAATCAGTCGCGAAATCCCGAATTGTTAACAGAGTTCTCACAAGTAAAAAAATTAGAGGATTCAAAAATCTTAGAAATAAAAGATAAAATTAAGAATTGGGATGAAAGCTTGAACACTCAGGATAAGGACTATGTTTTTATTTCTTTTATATTATCAAAAATGCCTATTGGTATTATAGGTTTATTAATAGCGGTAATAATATGTGCTGCAATGTCTTCTACAAGTAGTGAGTTGTCTGCATTGGGTTCAACAAGTTTAATAGATTTTTATTCGAGAGCAATAAAATTAGAGGATGATGAGAAAAAAGTTAAGATCGGCAAATGGTTAACCCTTTTGTGGGGTTTAATTGCAATAGGATTTGCATTAATGGCTCAATTATTTGAAAATCTAATAGTATTAGTTAATCATTTAGGTAGCTTATTTTATGGAACCATTTTAGGTATTTTCATTTGTGCCATATTTTTCAAAAAATTAAAGGGATCGAGCGTATTTTGGGGTGGATTAATTTCACAAATATTGGTTTTGTATATAAGTGAGTTTACACAAATTTCATTCTTGTGGTTCAATTTATTTGGATGTGTATTTGTCTTAATTTTTTCATTTTTAATACAATTTATTTTTCCGTTATCGAAAAACAAAAAAATAACACAATAAAATATCTATTTTTGAGTCCTATATAAATGACTGCCTCCAACTTATTTTTAAAAATAGAAAAAACGATATTAGCTAACATAATAGTTAGTTGTATTATAGCAATCTCTTTGGGAGTCTTTGAAATGCCATTTATCCATTTTTTTATTTATTCTTCTATTATTAGTTTTTTCATTTTGAGCTTATTATACGCCATAAAAATTAAAAATGGTTATAGTATCTTATGTTTAGGATTTACTAGTTATATAGCCGGAAATTCATTACAAATGATAAAGGCTTATCCAAGTAATTTGATAAAAATTGGAATTGGAATTGAGCTCATCGCTCTTTTGGTTTTAATCATTAGATCTGTTAATGATAAGAAGGTAATGAATAATCAATTATGGATAAAAATATTAAGTCCGATAATTATTGGTTTAACCATAGGAATTCCTTTATTAAGTGGAATAGAATTAAAAGAATTGAAGTTTTTGGATTATTTAGCTATTGGTTTGTGTTTGACGGTAAGGTTTAGGGAAGATACCGATGAATTATTAAATGAAGGTGAAAAAAGAATTTATAATTTATTTGCTATACAACTTGGATTAACCATTACCTCCAATCTAATTAACACTTTTACCCTTTTAAACTGAAAATAAAATTTATATTTCAAAACTTCATTTTGAAGTAAAAAATAAATCTATTTTTGCAAAATTAATTATTATAATAAATGGATGCTTTAGCTATTTTTTCAAATCCCGAAGCCTGGATTAGTTTGTTAACCTTAACATTTATGGAAATCATTCTAGGGATAGATAATGTTATCTTTATCTCTATTGTGGCTGGAAAGTTACCTAAGCAAGATCAAAAAAGAGCAAGATTTATTGGATTATTATTAGCTTTAGTAGTAAGAGTAATCCTATTAATGTTTATAAAATGGATTATAGGTTTAACTGAACCTTTATTTACTTTTTTAGATCAAGACATTAGCTGGCGCGATATCATATTAATAGCTGGGGGGTTATTTTTGATTTATAAAAGTACCGTAGAAATTCATCATAAATTAACTAAGGATGATCATTTAGATCAAAACAAGGCGGTAAAAGGCTTTTGGTCAGTGGTTTTTCAAATTTTGATATTAGATGTTGTATTTTCATTTGACAGTATAATAACTGCAGTTGGTTTAGCGAGGGAGGTAATAATTATGATAATTGCAGTAATTATTGCTGTTTTAGTAATGTTTGCCTTTGCTAGTCCTATTAGCCGATTCATTGATAAATATCCAACTCTTAAAATTTTAGCGCTTTCATTTTTAGTAATGATTGGAATGACTTTAATATTAGAAGGAATGGGTACAGAGGTGCATAAAGGATATATTTATTTTGCAATTGCATTTTCTTGTGGGGTTGAGGTTTTAAATATTAAACTAGGAAGAAAAGAAAAGCTTAAAACCATTAAACAAGCTCGTTTAAGGAAATAAAAAAGGGGGATTAAAAAATCCCCCTATTGAACTTAAATTATAAAACTCAAAAATTAAGCAGCCCCTAATTCCTTAAGAACCTCTGTAAGTCTGAAATTATCAATAGAGGTGATTGATTTATCTCCTAATTTTATGATAGGATTTTTTCCTTTAATAATTTGTTCTACCTGACTTTTGTTAATTAATAAAGAATCATTAACTCTTACAAAACCTAATTTTTTAAATTCGCCTTCATTTAAAATAACCTTTTTTCTACTTTTAATTATTTCTCCACCAGTAAGGTGAAACTTATTAGAAACTCCGTTAATTTCAATTTTTACAATCGCTTTAGGCTCTAAAAAATAGAGACTTTCTTCAGTATCTACAATGATTTTTTGAACTTCATTTGAACTAGACACTTCTTGATTAATACTCTCTTCAGATATTGTTTTAATTACATCATTATTATTACCGAATAAATTAAGCTTTTCTAAAGCTGATTTAAGTTTAAAATAATTTAAAGTCCCCTCAATTTCTGAGGTATTGTTATTTAATTTTAATTCAATTGATTTAGGTTTATTGACAATAACCTTACCTGAAAATTTAGAAATTAAATTCTTATAATTTTCAATTTCTGAGTTATTCTGAATTGAAATAAAAATCAAATCAAAGTCTATGAATTCTGTAGACAAAGGAATATCAGACCATGAATTATAAATTTGAGTAACTTTATAATCTGGATTAATCTTCCACATATATTTTTTCAGAAAATTCTGTTGTTTTATAATGGGTTCAACTAAAAGAATCTTTTTCATCTTTAGGGTATTTGGGTTGTTCTAAGTTCGAAATAAACAAATCCGGTGCTACAAAATAAAAAAGGTATATAAAAAGGGAGAAATAGAATATTAATGTATGTAATTCATAGACGAAAGAAAATAACTCAAAATTTAAAAAAAGCCACATTTTTTCAAATGTGGCTTTTAAAAAAATTATTTTTTAGACCATTCAGCGATGGCTTTTTCTACCTGAGATTTATAGAAGAAATTAGCCTGATTAGGAAGTTTATCGCCTAATTCTTTTGCTTTTTGAGCAAATTTTAAAGCTTCTTTATAATTATTTTGCTTAGCAAAAATTTGAGCCTTAATCCAATTATTAAACCAGGTTTCATTTAAAGAAATTGATATGTTAATCCATTTTAAAGCTTCGTTTAAGTCTTTATCATTGTCTAACATATATCTGGCAGCACCTGCATATTGACTTGCATATGATGCAAAACTGTTATTTACACTTTTAACTGCTTGTTCGTGACTGTTTAATTCAATTGGGATAGAAACTTTAACTCTCTCCCACTCCATATCAATTTGAGCTTTATTATTATCAAAATTAGATACCGTAAATAATAATCTTTCTCTAAAAGTAATTGGTTCAGGTTTTACTTTAATTCTAACAGCATCTTCAGTTTCTTTATAATTATCTGAACCCCATAATTCGGTATTTTTGTTTAAAATCATGGTCCATTCTTCTTTACCGGGGATGGTGAAAATTGAATAAGAACCCGCTTTTACTTCAACTCCTCCAATTTTAACATCTTTACTAAAGGTTACTGCGGTTGCTTTATTGGCACCGGTTCTCCAAACCTGATCATAAGGTACTAAATCGCCCCATACCACACGACCTTTAACAGCTGGACTACTGTATTCGATAGTAATTTTTGTAACTCCAACTTCTTGAACCAAAGTGGATTTGGGACTCGGTTGAGGAATCTCAATTTGTGCATTTGCTGCACTTAATAATCCTAAGCCAAATATGGAAAGGGATAAAATTTGTTTTGATATTTTTTTCATTTTTAAATGTTTTCTGAATTCAGTCGCTAAAATAAGCTAAATTTATACCAAAATCAGAAAAAATGAAGAGGTTTAGACAAATATTATTGATATTCAGGTTTCATTTTTCATTCTTGTTAAGTCCAGTTTTTTTTTATGGCTTAATATTTATTGAACATATTTTAAGCCTAGAAACAATAAGTTTATTTTTAATTCTTCATTTACTAGTATATCCTAGTTCTAATGCTTATAATTCATACATTGATCAAGATGAAGGGAGTATTGGTGGATTAAAAAATCCACCTAAGGCTGATAAAAATATTTATTTACTTTCCGTCTTATTTGATTTGATGGCGATTGTTTTAAGTTATTTTTATATTCCGTTTACTTTTATTCCAATATTATTATATATTATTTTTTCAAGAGCTTACTCTTCTAAAGAGCTTAGATTAAAAAAGTACCCTATAATTAGTTTTTTAGTAGTTACCATTTTTCAAGGGCCAGTAATTTTCTTGAGTGTTTTGTTAATTGATTATCCATTAATAGACATTCTAAATAAAAGTCAATTAATATATGGTTTATTTAGTAGTTTCTTTTTAATTGGTGGAAATTATCCGATAACACAAATATACCAGCATGTGGAAGATATTAAGAGAGGTGATATAACACTTAGTATAAAACTTGGAATAAAAGGAAGCTTAATATTTGCCAACCTATTTTTTATTATTGGTTTCGTTTTTTTATTACTTTCAATACCGTTTTATAGCATAACTTTAATAATAATTTTATTTCCCGCAATTTACTTAAGTCTATGGACAAAAAATGTTTTTAAAAATGAAGAATTGGCCAATTTCAAAAATACCATGTATTGCGTTTTAATTTCTGCAATAAGTCTAAATTTAATATTCATAATCATGAACATTTTAAAATAAAATTGTTAACTAATAAATGGGTTATATCAATAAAATTGAAACATTTACTCCTCAAAATCAAATAAATCAAAAAGATTTTGTGGAACTTTTAAAGGATAATTTTTTGCAGGATGAAACCAGTAAAAGATTGGCAAATATTTCAGGTAAAAGAACTGGAATAAGCAATAGACATAGTGTTTTAGATTTTTTTAACCCAAATCATGAAATTGATTTAAAGAAATTTATTGAATTAGATATAGAAAGAAAAAATCAATTGTTTTTTCAATATTCTTTAAATTTAATTGATCAAATCATTTCAAAAAGTTCATTTGATTTAAATAAAATCACTCATATAATTTCAATTAGTTGTACTGGAATTAAGGCCCCTGGTTTAGAGATTGAGATAATCAAAAAATATAAACTTAATACCGAAATAACTAGATATTCAATTAATTTCATGGGCTGTTACGCCGCCATTCATGGTTTAAAATTAGCCAAAGAAATTTGTTCTAATCATCCTAATGCTAAAATATTAATTGTAGATGTAGAATTATGTACTTTACATTTTACAGGAAAAAACACCATTGATGACTTAAACTCTTCATTATTATTTGGTGATGGAGCCGCATTGGCTTTGGTTAGTAATGAGGAAAAAGGGTTTAAAATTGAATCTTCATTTTCTGATATTTTTTTAAGCGGGATCGATGAAATGGCTTGGTATCCTACCTCCCATTTTTTTAAAATGAGATTGAGCGAAAAAATTCCAGATTTAATTAAGGAGTATCTCGACTTAAATAAGATCAAGTTAATTCAAAAATTCAATTTTAATACAGATCAAAAAATTAATGGACTAATTCATCCAGGAAGTTTGAAAATACTTCAAATTGTAAAAAATAGTTTTTCAGAATTTGAGTTTGATATGGAAAACTCTTTTGAAGTATTAAAAAACTTTGGTAATATGTCCTCTGTTACTTTATTTTTTATTCTTGAAAAAACTTTAAAGAAACCTAATGAAAATTATTTTCTTATGGGTTTTGGCCCAGGGTTAAGCATAGAAACATTAAAATTATGTTAAAATCTAGAAGTTTAGAAAAAGAAATTTTAGATGGAAATAATTATTCAAAAGAAGAATTATTTCAAAACCTAAAAGAATTGGAGATAATAAATTCTAAACTAGGTGGGAATAAGATAAATAAAAAAGGATTTCAAAATTTAAGTAAGAATAAAGAACAACTCAGGGTATTAGAGGTTGGTTGCGGAGGTGGAGATAATTTAAGCTTTTTGCAAAAAAAATTCCCCAATAATCAATTTTATGGGTCTGATATTAACCCATATTGTATTGAATATTCTAATAAAAATCGTAAGGCTAACCTAGAATTTTTCCTTCAAGATGCATTCGAACTAACTGAAAAATACGATATAATTTATAATTCTCTTTTTTGCCATCATTTTAGTGATGACGAATTAGTCATTCAAATAAAGAAACTCTATCAATTGAGTAATTTGGGACTATTTATAAATGATTTAGAAAGGAATCCAATAGCTTATTATTCAATAAAATTTTTGAGCAAAATATTTTCTAAAAGCAGATTGGTAAAAAATGATGCTCCCCTTTCCGTTAAACGAGGATTCAAAAAAAGAGAATGGGAAGTAATTTTAAAAAAAGCGGGAATTACAAATTATAAAATCAAATGGTGTTGGGCATTTAGATGGTTAATAATAATACCAAATGAAAGCAAATAAAGTTGTTATTGGTGGAGGCGGTTTAAGCGGATTAACATTGGCGATTCTTTTATCCCGCAAGGGATATGAAATTGATTTAATTACCAAGGATGAATATCCGGTAAAAAGAGTATGTGGCGAATATATATCATGGGAATCAGCTGGATTATTACGCTATTTAGGTGTAGATATAGACTCTGATTTCTTTCCAAAAATAAATCGATTAGAAATTAGCAATACAAAAGGAAAAATATATACAAGTCAGCTAAAACTTGGAGGAATTGGGATAAGCCGAGATTATTTAGATAAAAAATTAGTTGATATTGCCGAGGGATTAGGCGTGAAAATTCATTTTGAAAACAGAATAATTCAAGAAGAAAATAATAATGGATTGTTTTATATAAAGACTCAGTATAATAAAGAGTTTCATACCAAACTTTATATAAATTGTTTGGGTAAATTATCGGGCAAAACATTAAGAAATAATTATGAAAAAAAATCGTGGATAGGCATTAAATACCATTTAAAGTACGATTTAGATAATAAAACGATTAGCTTACATAATTTCAAAAATGGTTATGCTGGAATATCAGCTGTAGAAGGAAATTTAGTTTGTTTTTGTTATTTAGTAAAAACCGAGGAATTAAAAAAGCATGGTAGCATAGAAATGCTTGAAGAAAAAAACTTAAAAAATAATCCACGAATAAAGAACATTTTAGAAAATTCGGAGATTTACGGAAAAAGAGCTGTGATTAGTAATTTCACCTTTGAAAAAAAATCACCTTTTATTGATGGTTTAATTTATGCTGGAGATAGCGCTGGCTTGATAGCTCCATTATGCGGCAATGGTATGAGTATGGCATTTCATTCGGCTTATTTACTTGCTGAAAAAATAATTAAACAAGAATCTTATCAAGAAATAGGAAATGAATATAAACTGGACTGGGAAAAATCGTTTAGGAAAAGATTAATGATTGGAAGATCATTACAAGGCTTATTTGGTAATAAAAAACTAACCGATTTAAGTTTAGGTTTAATTAGTTCCATACCTGGTTTATTTGAAAAATTAATTGAATTTACTCATGGAAAAGACTTTTTTAAAGATTAAAATTTTATTACTCATTTTATTTTCCTGTGCTGATTTTAAGGCGTTTTCGCAATCAGAAATAAGTAATTCTAAAATTGAATTTTATATAAAAAATTTAGGGATTGAAGTAAAAGGCAGATTCGATTTAGGTGAGGCAAAAATAAATTTTGACTCGAATAACTTAGAAAATTCAGAAATTTCAGGATTTGTTTATGTTAAAAGCATTAATACTGGAATAGTAATGAGGGATAATCATTTGATTTCAGCAGATTATTTTTATGCTGATTTTTATCCCAAAATTACCATAAAAAGTAAAAAATTCTTTTCATTTCCTTCTGAAAAGCACAAATTTGTAGGCGTATTCGAAATCAGTATAAAAAGTATTAAAAAAGATCTTAGCATAGTTTTTGAATATTTCAACAATACATTAAAAACTGAATTTGAACTTAATAGACTTGATTTTGGCGTTGGTAGTTCAAGTTTTAGTTTATCTGATAATGTAAAAATTAAAATACAAATCGATTTAAAATGAATTTATTAATAAAATTTTCTCTTGGCCTAATATTATCTTGTTTATGTAATTTCGGATATAGTCAGTTTATTGAATTAAAGCCTAATTGGAAAAAGGGTGATCAATTAACCATGCACTATACCAAAGAAAAAGGCGCTCCAGGAGACACTTTATTGTTTTTAGAAGATTCTACGAGCATTACTTATACTATAATTGACGCATTGGCAGGTGGTTATATCATTAAATTAGATTTTTCTAATTATGGGCAGAAATCTAAAAGAAAATCTGAATTTTTCTTGTCTGACTTTATCAAAGAATGCAGAAAAATTCCCCTTTTAATTAAAACCGACCCAGAGGGTTCATTTAGAGGTTTTGTAGATACTTCATTGATTAGAAAAGAAATTAACAAATTAATAAATGATTATGTAAAAACTTATAAAGGTACTGATTCTGAAATTGATTTTAATACCCTTGCGGGGATGTTTGATGATGAATTTGACATGTATCGTTTATTAGTTAAAAATTATTTAGTTTTTACTTTAGCATACGGAAGTAAAATGGAAGTAGGAACTAGCCTCAGTTTCAATACCAATATAGAAAACCCTACAGGCGGTAGACCAATACCTGCAAATGGGGTTGCCGAATTAAGTGAAGATAGAGTAAACCAAGATCACTATTATTTTAATTTACAAATTGAACCAGATCCAAATAGCGCTAAAGGGGTTCTATCAGAAATAGCTAAAGGGAGTATTAGTGATAACACTCAAAAAATAGATGAAAATTTTGTAAACATTAAGGTTTCACAAATGTTTTATCTTTATCCTGTGGAGTTTAAAATATTAATTACCTCAAGGACATACACCCAAATTATCGGAAATTCAGCAAAAACAGAAGAAATTACCTTAAAACTTATTCAATAAAATGCTGGTATTAAAAAAAATATGGTCTTATATCACTTTTTGGAAAAAAAGTGAAAAAGAAAGTAATTTAAACTTACGAGTGATGCACGGAATTAATAGAATTTCTATTTTAATGTTCATAATTATTTTATTTGTGATGTTATTCAGATATGTATTATAAGTCAATTTGACATAAAAATATTTGGAATAAGAATTGAATCATAATTTTAAAATTAATTAAAATGGCAGGAGCATATTTTATAGGAATTATTGTTTTTTTGGCTAGTTTACTTGTATCATGGGTATTCAAATCGAAGGCCAGAAAATATTCTGAATCCTCATTAAGTAATGGATTATCAGGCAGGGAGATTGCAGAAAAGATGTTAAGAGATAACGGCATTTATGATGTAAAAGTAATCTCAACACCCGGTGATTTAAGTGATCATTATAATCCAGCAAATAAAACTGTAAATCTTAGTGATCAAGTATATCATGGAAGATCAATATTAGCAGCAGCTGTTGCCGCACACGAGTGTGGACATGCCGTTCAACATGCTACAGCATATTCATTTTTGGAATTTAGATCTAAAATGGTAAAACCAGTGATGATTGCTTCACAATTTATGAATTGGATTATTTTGATTGGTATTTTTACCATTAATACTTTCCCAGCTTTATTAGGAATTGGGGTTGCATTATTTGCTTTAACTACCTTATTTTCATTTATTACCTTACCTGTTGAGTTTGATGCAAGTGCCAGAGCAATGGCATGGCTAAATAAAACTGGAATGGTTAGAAGAGAAGAAAACGCAGGTGCAAAAGATGCATTAAAATGGGCGGCTATGACTTATGTTGTTGCGGCTTTAGGTTCGCTTGCTACTCTTTTGTACTATCTAAGTATTTTAAATGGTAGAAGAGAATAGAAAAACGGAAGCTTTTCTTTTAAAAATATTGTAAATTAGCCCCAATACTGGGGCTTTTTTTATGAATAGACTATTTATCACTTTTATAATACTTTTATTTTCCAAAGCTGGAATAGCACAATTTACATGTTATGGTTATAGTAAAGACGATAAAAAAGATAAACAAAAATTAATTGTCCCTGTATTTAAAAGTCCGGGTTCAGAAATTGAATCTTATGAAGAATTTGGAATTTATAAAAAAGAAGCTCCTAAAAAATTTAAGGTAAGTTATCCAGATTTAAAAGGTGTTTTAGATACAGCTTATGGATTTATTTATGTTGGATTCTTAAATAAAAGTTTATGTGAAGGTTATATGCCTTTTTTAATTTGTAACTACAAAAGAGGTAAAACCCCTGCTATATTGTGGTTTGATAAAAATGGTAATTTTAATTTTTCTGATGATGGTTACCCTGATACTTTATACCTGTACCAAACTTCAAAAAGTTTTAGATTTCATTCTGAAATAGACAGTAATCAAAAATATGAAGTTGTTTTAAGTCGGTTTGATTTATTTAAAGATTATAACTACAAAAAGATAGTCGAAGAGTTTTATAAAAATTACCAAGGAAACAAGGTCTTTGCAGGATATGACTATAGTTTCAGAGAAGTGCGACAAAACATGAAAGGTTTTAAAATTAACATTGATAATGATAGTTTTCAACTATCATTATACGATGCAAATTATAATGGAATTTATAATGAAATAGAAAAAGACCGAATTTATTTAGCAGCTTATGATGATACAGTTTTTAGAACCGAAAGAATGCAATTGATTTCAAAAAATCTTAATTTAATTGAATGGAATTTTAAGGTTTATGAAATTAAAATAGACGATTTGTATGGTTGTCAAATTAGTTTAAAGGCTAGTCCAAACAATAAAAGCAAAAGGGAAATCACTATAGGTAAAAAACTTCCAAATATTAAATATAAAAACGAATACAATAAAAATATCCGTTTGAAAAAATACAAAAAGAAGGCGCTTTATATTTATTTTTGGAATAGAAATATCCCCACTTTTGATGAGGACACTGCCTATTTGGCAAAAATCAAAAAAGAATACCCTTGTCATATAGAAATATTGGCATTAAATTATGGAGACAATCCTGTTGTTATTAATAATTTAAGAGAATATGATAGTGTCCCCTACCAATTGGGATTAAGCGGTTTAAAAATTAACCAAAAATTTGGTATTGAAAGAATTCCGAGTTCATTTTTGACTATTAAAAGATTAAGAGTATTTAAGATAGGTTTAACCCCTAAGGAGCTTTATGAATTATTAAAGCATTGCGAATTACAAAGAGCTTTATACTAATTACTATAAAGTTTTATTTCTTTGTTTTTCTTATAAACTAATAATAAACAATACAAGCATAATAAAATTAGACATCCGATCTGATAAGATTCAAATAATAAAACTCCAACTACTATATAAATTAAAAATAAAATAGGGAAACCAAAAAGCGAAATAGCAAACTTTATTGAAGGTTTGAAAAGAGGATCTTTAATTTTATTAAGAATTTTAACTTTCAAAAATTCGATTGGACTAAATAAAATAAGCGAAAAAATGTTTAAGAATTTAAATATTAATTGAATGATTTTGTTATTTAAAAAATGTGATTTTGAAAGATTAAACCTGCTGTAAACGCTTATTAAATCAAGCTTATCTGATATAGCGACATTTTTATTTTTATTAAAAATTTCTTTTTGAATTTTAAATACCTCATTAAAATCGGAATTTAAGTTTTCATTTAATATTCTTTTTCTGATTTCAGCTTTTGTTTGATAATCAAATTCTCCTATATCGACCATTTCATTTGAAAGAGCTTCATAAATTACTGAATTAATCTTAGCATAAAATTTTTGGGGATTTTCATTTTCATCAAAATAATTTCTAGTATTTATAGGATTTCCAAAATTTACACAAACATCAGTTGGAATATCAAATTTTGAGCGGTAATGAATACCCACAGGAACTACCATCGGATAAACATTATCTTTATTCTTAGCAAGGATGTTATGAATCATTCGAGCCATTCCTTTTTTTAAAGGTCTAAGAAAATCTTCTTCGGCATGAGAACCCTCACAAAAAATAATTACCGACTCACCCTTTTCTAATAAACCTTGGATTTTATCCATGATTTCATCATTCTTTTGAAGGCTAGAAAAACCATCCCTAATACGATAAATAGGAATCATTTTTACACTATTGAAAAAATTGGCCATCAAGGTGCTTTTAAAAACATCTGCTCTTACTACAAAATAAGGCTGTAACGGCATTTTGTAAGAAATTACCAAGGGATCCAAAAATGCATTTTGATGATTGGCAGCAAAAATAACAGGTTGATTAAGAGGAATATTATCTATTCCATTTACCTTTATTTGTCTATAAAAATGAGTCAAACCAGCATTGACAAACTTACCAAACAAACTATACCATATCGAATATTTAAAAGCCATAATTAAAATTTTAATAAATGGAATTTCACTCCTTCATTCAAATTAAATTCAATTGCAGGAAAAGGAATTCGGAAACAGTTTAAAAAACCTCTTATAAAAATAAGAAGCCTTGAATTTGTTTCAATTTGATCCAAATCTAAATCAATTGAAAGATAAAATTGCTTTACTCTTTCGATATTTGAATAATCATTCCATTTATTATCAGAGGAATAATATTGATTAGAATGCCCTCCTATTAGTCCATCTGCTCCATACCCCACGCTTAAACATAGAAATTTAACTCCTTTTATTGGAATATTTACCCAATAGGTGTGTCCATTATAATCTTTAAAAAAAGAAGTTATTAAATTATCCCCTAATAAGTTCGGTCGGAGTGCACTAAACTCCGATGGAGAAAAGCCAAATTTCAGAGGGAATTTCATGGTTTTAAAAAAATAATATTGAATTAAAAATATGAATGCCCCACTAAAATTAGCTATAATATCAAAATAAGAAGCTCCATAATTAGGGAAAAATCCGTCGAGTAGTTCTATTCCTGACCAAAGTATAGGACCCGTAAAAAAAATAATAAAAAATCTTTGTTTAGGATGTAAATTATAAGGCTTTAGAATAAAATTGACTATTCTTGAAATAAAATAGGTTGACCAAGCATGACCAAATTTATCTAAATAAAACCATTCTAAACCATCATTAAACCAATGAAAACTAGAAGAATTATAGAAGTCGTACCATAATGTTGACAATAGGAATAAGATAATACCATAGGCAACAAAAAGAATAGAAAAGCTTCTTTTTAAAACGAACATAGGCTCATTCCTTTTCGAAGAAAGGAATAAGCCTAATGCTATTAATATGGGGATTATTAAATATAAAACTATCAAAGTTCGAGTAATACCTGATTTTTTATAATATCTTCAAGAGATTCTCTATTTCTAATTAATTGGGCCTTATTCTTGTAAATTAATACTTCTGCCGGACGAGGTCTGCTATTATAATTAGAACTCATTGTAAATCCATAAGCTCCGCCATTTCTAAAAGCAAGGACATCTCCTTCATTTACTTCATTTAATTTTCTATCCCATCCAAAAGTATCGGTTTCGCATATATAACCAACTACGGTATAAATACGTTGAATTCCATCTGAATTAGAAATATTGATAATATCATGATATGCATCATAAAACATGGGTCTGATTAAATGATTTTGCCCAGAATCAACACCCACAAATACAGTTGCTGTTGTTTGTTTAATAACACCAACTTTAACTAACAAATAACCCGATTCACTTACTAAATATTTTCCTGGTTCAAACCATAATTCGAGATCTTTGCCATAATCAGCGCAGAATTCATTAAATCTTTTTGTGATTTTTTGTCCAATTGCAGCTACATCAGTTGTAATATCACCTTCTTTGTAGGCAACTTTAAATCCAGATCCAAAATCCATAAATTCTAAATCTTGAAAATCTTTTGCAGCATCAAATAATAATTCAGCGCCTCGAATAAAAACTTCAGCATCTAAAATATCTGATCCAGTATGCATGTGTAAACCCACAATTTTCATATTGTGTGATTTTACAACTCTTACTACATGCCTGAGTTGATAAATAGATATTCCAAATTTAGAATCGATATGACCTACAGAAATATGAGCATTTCCACCTGCCATAATATGAGGATTTAAGCGGATGCAAACCGGTACTTTAGAACCATAAATGGAACCAAATTGATCTAATATTGAAATATTATCAATATTGATCATAACTCCTAAATCAACGGCTTCCTTTATTTCTTCAATACTTACGCAGTTTGGAGTGTATAAAATTTCTGATGGTTCAAAACCAGCTTTTAAACCAATTAAAACTTCATTTATAGATACGGCATCTAATCCGGCACCCTCATTTTTTAAAATTCTAAGAATATTTATATTAGTATTTGCTTTACAAGCGTACTTTATCTTGGTTTTTGAATCTTTAAAAGCATCCTTAAGCTTATGGTATTGTTTTACAATTGTATCAGCATCATAAACATAAACAGGAGTTCCAAATTCTTCAGCTACATCCAGTAGCTTTACTCCACCTAAATAATAGTCGCCATTTATTAATTTCATAATTGGGCGAAATTAATTATTAGATTTGATTTTATTATGAATATTTAAAAATAGACTTTTTGTATTATCGAAAAATGTTTAGAAAAATTATTTTAAAAATCAGCAGAGTGACCTTATGGTCGTTTTTATTTATTGTGCTGATTTTTAAAATTTTAGATTTATTGTTTCCTTTAAATATTAAACTTGATTATTCAAAGACTATAGAATCAAGAGAAGGAATATTGCTTTATGCCAAACTTAATAAATCCGACAAATGGAGGGTAAAAATACCTGTAAGTGAGATTTCTCCCCAATTAAAAAAGGCTATAATTTGCAAAGAAGATCAATGGTTTTATTACCATTTTGGGGTTAATCCTATATCTATTTTCAGAGCAAGTATTAACAATCTAATTAAAGCAAAAAGAACCAGCGGAGCTTCAACTATTGATATGCAAGTTATCCGATTGCTTAACCCCGCAAAAAGAAATTTTTTAAATAAAATTATTGAAGCATTTAGAGCCATCCAATTAAATTTTATCTTTTCGAAGGAAGAAATATTAGAATTATACCTAAATCATGTTCCGTATGGCGGAAATATTGAAGGAATAAGAACGGCATCTTTAATTTATCTAAATAAAGAACCGGCATTATTAAGCCCTGCAGAAATTACTTTATTGTGTATTGTCCCTAATAAACCAAGTTCATTAAACTTAAGTAAAAACTCCAATCTTATAGAACTAAACAGAAACAGTTGGTTAGAACGATTTAAAGACGAGGGTGTTTTTACTGAAAATGATTACCTAAGTGGGAAAGATGAACCCATCTTATTGAAGCGAAATACATTAAAAACTTATGCCCCTCATTTTGCCGAAAGAATATTTAAAAAAGAAATAAACAATTCCAATCCAAATTTCAAAAGTTCGCTGTCATTAAATACTCAGTTAAAATCTGAAAAAATCCTATATCAATATATTAGTCGGATAAAAAACTTAGGAATTAGTCAAGGCGCGGTATTAGTAGTTGACAATTCAAGTGGAGAAATTTTAAGTTATGTGGGTAGTTATGATTTTAATGATGCCGCTTCATTTGGCCAGGTAGATGGTATAAAAGCGATTCGATCTCCAGGTAGTACTTTGAAACCTTTAGTTTATGGATTGGGAATTGATTTAGGAATAATCACACCAAAAAGTATGATTAAAGATGTACCTTCCAATTTCGATGGATTTACACCCGAAAATTTTAATAAAAAATATAACGGATTAGTAAGCGTTGAATTTGCATTATCTAATTCTTTAAATATTCCAGCCGTAGATTTATTGGATAAAATAGGTGTAAATGAATTTCTCAGAACCGCCATCAAATCTGGTTTTAAATCATTTATTAAACAAAAAAAGAAATTAGGACTATCAGTTGCATTGGGTGGTTGCGGGACAAGTTTAGAAGAATTAGTTCAATTTTATGCAGGTTTATCAGTTTTAGGAAAACGAGTTGAGCTTAAGTATCATTACGACCCCTCATCCCCGCAAGGAAATATTAGATTTTTAAGTAAAGAAGCGGCATTTTTAATTAACCAAATCTTATCTATTCAATCAAGACCAGATTTTCCTAATGCTTTTTCGAGTACTATTAGAATTCCAAAAATATATTGGAAAACTGGTACATCATTTGGCAAGAAAGATGCTTGGAGCATAGGATTTAATCATAAATACACGATTGGTGTTTGGGTCGGGAATTTTTCTGGAGAGGGTAATCCTTTTTTAAGTGGAGCCGAAATAGCTACCCCGCTCCTATTTCAAATTTTTAATCAAATTGATTATAATTCAAGCAATAAGGGATTTGAATACCCTAAGAATTTGCAAATCAGAGAGGTTTGTTCAGAAACGGGATTGGTTCCAGGATCCTTTTGTAATACCTTAATTCAAGATTTTTTTATAGAAGGAAAATCTGCTACACACCAGTGTGAGCATTTAATTAAAATTACTTGTTCAAAAGATTTAAAATACAGTTTTTGCAGTAGTTGTGAAAATCTATACTCAAAAGAAAAAGCTGATTTTCAATTTCCCAATATATCGCCTGAAATTATTGCCTATTATGAAAGTCATCAAATTAAATATCAAAAAATACCCCCTCATTATGATCAATGCACCAGGATTTTTGAAAATGGAAACCCTCAAATATCTAGTCCAGTAAATAACATGGAGTATTTGTTAGAGAAGGATGCTGGGCAAAAAATTAGTTTAACTGCCAATTGTCCATCAGATGTAAAAAAGGTATTCTGGTATGTAAATAATCAATTAATTGGGCAAAGCGTTAAAAACAAAGCATTTATGTACCAAGCTCAGGCAGGAGTAAATCAAATATCATGTGTAGATGACCGCGGCAGAAGTAGCAATATCCGTATTATCGTTAAATATTATTGATTTTTTAAAGACTCCGCTATTTGGCTAAGCTCATCAAACCATTCTTGTCCAAATTTTCTAATTAATGGTTCTTTAAGAAACTGATAAACAGGCACTTTTAATTCAGCCCCTAATTGGCAAGCATCAGAACAGATATACCAATTATGATAATTTATCACCGTGTATTCGCTTAATTTTTTAACCCTTGCGGGATAAAGATGGCAAGAGATTGGCTTCTTATAATCAGACATTCCGGCTGCATAGGCATTTTCAATCGCGCAAGCAGCAATTCCATTTTGATAAACTACAAAATTACATTCACCTGTGGGTTGACAAGTGGTTACCATTTCACCATCGTCATCCATTTCATAAAAACCATTTGCTTCAACATCTTTTAAAAATTCGGGATTCATAAAAGATTTTATCGAATTAAAATTTTTTTCAATGGAAAGGCGGTCATTATTATCGATTGGGGCTCCTCTATCGCCTTGAACACAACAAGCCCCTTTACATTTATTTAAATTACAAACAAATTGATTTTCAATTATTTCCTCAGAAATTAAAGTATCATTTAATAAAATCATAATAGCTCAGTTTTTAACAATCTTTTAACATTTACAAATACTTAACATGGCAATGTTAAATTTGCGAGTAAACAAAATACCATGAAAAAAATATTTATAGCAATTTTAGGACTTTTTGCCTTTTCAAAGGTACAAAGTCAGATTGTAATTTCGGGTTATCATGCAAATCCTTCAGGAGTTGATGGTAATTACGAATATGTACAATTAGTAGCAACGCAAAATATTAATTTTGCAAATACCCCATATACCTTAATTGTAAACAATAATGGTACTGCTGGGGCGAATGGTTGGGCTCAAGGCGGTGCAACAACTTATGCAATCGAAATTAATACTGGAACAGTTAGTACCGGTGATGTATTTTATGTTGGTGGTATATTTAAATTGTTAAATGGAGCCACAACATTAGATATTTCAGGATTAACTTGGTTAGCTAACAAAGATTTTACTCAAGCTGGTGATGGCGGAATTGGTCAGGCTAACGCTAGTTTAGGAAATGGTGGAACTAGTGCTGATGGTATTGGAATTTTTGTTGGAGCTGCAAGTTCTATTGATTCAACAAGTGATCCTATCGATGCAGTTTTCTTCGGATTAAATTTAGGTAGTTCTTATATAGCAGCTTCTGGAGCTGGTTATAATTTGCCTTCTAACGATTTATACAATGGTAATTTTAAATTCGGACAAGACACCAATACATTTAGATTCTCCGATCCATTGAATGGTGGATTTTCATTATTAAGTGGAACTTACAATATTTCAACTAACACTTGGACTACACCAAGAACTTTAGTTGGAGTTCCATTAACATCTACAAGTACTCAGGCAGATATTGCTTCACAAATTGTTTTAGCAAGTAATAATCCAACTATTACAACAAACACAGGAAGTTTCACCAATGATTTCGGAACTACTTCACCGGGTAATGCAAGCGCAAGCTCAAACTTCACCATCAGTGGAAGTAATTTATCAGATACGGTAAAAGTTTACACCAATTCACCCTTCCAAATTAGAAATGGTTCAAATAATTTTTCAAACGATACTATATATTTAGTTCCTTCAAATGGTTCATTAATTAATGAACAAATTGACGCAGTATTTAATCCTTCAACTGCTGGTAACTTTAGTGATTCTATTTTTATTATCAGCAATGGTGCAAACACCGTTAAAATTCCAGTTACAGGAATTAGTATTGCGAATCCTCAATTATCATTTGACGTAGCAAGCGTAAACCTAGCTGAAGAAACTGCAGGAGTTTACAAAGTAATTGTTAGAATTGTTAATCCAAACGCCACTCCAACTGACGTAACAGTTTCATTAGGATCTGAAACAACTGGAAGCAATGGAACTGATTTTAATTTTATTAGCCCAAACACCATTACATTCCCAGCAAGTAGCACCGATTCTATTGCATTAGATTTAGAAATTTTGGATGATAATATTGTTCAATACAATGAGAAAATATTTATTGTATTAAGCAATCCAACTAATTCAGCAACTTTAGATATTGATACTTTAGTAATCAATTTAACTGACAATGATTATATGCCAGTTAATATTGCTGATATTAGAGGAATTAACGGTTTAGGAGTAGCTGATTCATTAGGAAAAAGATTTGAAGTTAGAGGTGTAACTTATGGAAATAACTTAAGAATCACCTCTAATCCATCTTCGGCTGGCTTACAATTCACTATTATTGATAATACTGGCGGGGTTGGTGTATTTGCTGGAACTAATCCATTTGGTTATAACTACCAAGAAGGAGATAGTATAATTGTGAGAGGAACTTTAGAGCAATTTAGAGGTTTAGCACAATTAGGTCAAATCGATACAATCATATTATTAGCGAGCAATAGAACTTTAAAAACTCCAACACAAGTATTAGCTTTAGGAGAAAACACTGAATCAGATTTAGTAAGAATTAACGGTGTTAGAATGTTAAATCCAGGAATTTGGAATGTATCTTCAGCATCTGGTTTTAATTTTAGCGCGGTAATTGAAGCTACCAATGATACTATTCAAATTAGAGTAGCTACTGATTTAAATTCATTAAACGGAACCACCCAACCAACTGGTAGTTTTGATATTATTGGATTAGGTGGACAATTTGATGCTTCTAGCCCATTAACTTCAGGATACCAATTATTCCCAAGAGGAGTAAATGATATTATTATTCCAGCAGATCCACAAGATACTTTGGCTGCTTTTAATTTATTATTCCCGGTTGACGGATTTTCAGCTACAATAAATGGAGATGGTGCTCAAACGGTAAATATTACTTGGGGAGCTTCAATTCCAGCTCAAGGAATTAACGCACCTTTTTATGAGTTTTTATTAGCCCCTTCTGTTGGAACTTTCAGTACGCCTTTAGCTACTATTCCTTCTAATAATACTGGTGCTGATACTGTATTAACAGTTACTTACCAAGCATTAGCAGATTTAATGAGTGGCGCTGGTTTGCCAGTTGGTGGAACATTTAATGGTATTTGGACTGTAAGAGCAACAGCAAACGGATTTACCCGATATGCAAATGATACTTTTGCAATCAATTTAACCAGAGGAGTTATTAACTCAATTCAAAAAGTAAGTTCATTTGATGGAAAAGTTTATCCAAATCCATCTAATGGAATTTTTAAAATTGAATCAAATGAGGAAATTAATTCAATTCAAGTTTTAGACATTACTGGTCGTGTAATTAAGCAATTTGCATTTAGTAATAATAAAAATATCGAATTGAATATCAGTGATTTAAATAAGGGTACCTATATAATTTTTGTAGGTAATGAAACAAATGTCAAATATTTTCGTATATCTTTGCAGTAGTAGAGAATAAATTGTTTTCATAGTTAACGCCCGGCCGTCGTGAGATGTCCGGGTTTTTTTTTGAATATTATTTGAAAATTAAATAGAAAAAATTATCTTTGCACTCCTTTAAAATTGGACCCGTAGCTCAATTGGATAGAGCATCTGACTACGGATCAGAAGGTTTGGGGTTCGAATCCCTACGGGTCCGCAAAAATGAAAAGCCACTTTTAAGTGGCTTTTATTGTTTATTAAGAATATAGTTGTTTTTTAATTCCCCTTCGATCAATTTACCGTCTATATCTAATTGGGTTAATCTTTTCTCTCCTATTAAATATCTATTTGGGGCTAACATTTCGGGAAGAACTAAATGTTTCTCATCGCCAGAGATTTTAAACTGACCTTCTGACACTGAGTTGTTTCCTCTTTGATTGTTCACCAAATAGGTTCTATCAAAAATATAAGACCCATTTTCTTTTATTGTAATAGAAGTTTCAATACCACTGCAATCAGCGCAAGGCAATATCCCGAAATACTTACCCGAAATTTTAGAATACAATTCATTTAAACGAGTGCTATCAGTTAAATAAGTTGAGTCTATTTTACTCGCATTAATTTCGTTAGAAGCAGCAGAAAGACTTTTTTCTTGATTTTGGTTTTGACAAGAAAAAAGTAAAAATCCCGCAAGGGGCAATAAACCAATAAAACCTTTAATATTTTTCATAACCAAAAATAATATTTTGAACTATTTTTAAAATAAGAAATGAAATGGAGTAGAATAAAATTAAATGTTAAAACATTTATATTAAAACTTATGTTATTAGTTTTATGAAAAAAGTATTTATTTTTATTGTAGGTTTATTTATTTATAATGGAGTTAATGCTCAGAATTGTCATGGCAGTAAAGAATTTACGGCTTTTGCCTCTGATAAAGAATTTGTTTCAAAACATGAGTCGCCTAAAGAAATTGTACTTAACGATACACTAGGCAAAATGATCGAAATACCTGTTGAAGGAGGTTCTCCTGCAAAAGCCTATTTCATCCCATCGGCTAAAAAGTCGGATAAATATTTATTCTTATTTCACGAATGGTGGGGATTGAATGATTATGTTAAAAAAGAAGGATTGACGGCTTGGCAAGAACTGGGTGATGTAAATATAATAGCATTAGATTTATATGACGGTAAAGTTACTGACAACCCAGAAGAAGCTGGGAAATTAATGCAGGGTGCTGATGTTACCAGAATAAACCAAATTATCAATAGTGGATTTAAATATGTTGGTAAGAAAGCCAAAATTGCAGTTTCTGGTTGGTGTTTTGGGGGCGGTTGGTCGCTACAAGCTGCAATAGCTGGAAACAAACAAGTTAAAGCTTGTGTTATGTATTATGGAATGCCTGAAAAGGATCAAAAAAGACTTGCAGAACTAAAGGCACCTGTATTATTCATTTTTGCTAGTAAAGACCAATGGATCAATAAAGATGTGAAAGATGCATTTGTGGCTGATATGAAAAAAGCATCAAAAAAATTAGAAGTTAAAGAATATGATGCGGATCATGCCTTTGGAAATCCAAGTAATCCTAAATATAATGAAGGTTTTGCTTTAGATGCCAGAAAAGCCTCCATTGAATTTATAAAAGCTAATTTATAATATTTAAACTACCCCATATCGATTAAAGCCATCCTCTAAAGACCCGAGGATGGCTTTTGCATTATTAACATTTGGGTATATGATTATTTTTTTTATTCTTTATTGGGCATTAACTTTGTTAAATAATCAATATGAGTACAAATATCGAACATTTAGAATGTCTGATCATAGGATCAGGTCCTGCAGGTTATACCGCAGCTATATATGCCGCAAGAGCAGATATGAAACCCGTTTTATATGAAGGTTTACAACCAGGCGGACAATTAACCATTACAACAGAAGTAGAGAATTTCCCAGGTTTTCCACATGGAGTTCAAGGACCAGAAATGATGGAATTATTTAAAAGCCAAGCAAGCCGATTGGGAGCTGATATCAGGTATGGGATGGTAACCAAGGTTGATTTCAGTGGGGATATTCATAAGGTTTGGGTAGATGACAGTAAAGAAATTCATGCCGAATCAGTAATTATTGCAACTGGAGCATCTGCTAAATGGCTAGGATTAGAATCAGAAGAAAAATTTAAATTAAACGGTGGTGGTGTATCTGCATGTGCAGTTTGTGATGGATTTTTTCATAGAGGAAAAGAAGTTGCCATAGTTGGTGGAGGAGATACAGCTTGTGAAGAAGCGTCATATCTAGCAAAAATCTGTAAAAAGGTTTATATGTTGGTAAGAAAAGACCACTTAAGAGCTTCAAAAGCAATGCAATTTAGAGTAGAAAATACCCCTAACATTGAAATATTATACAATACTGAAACCAAAGAGATTTTGGGTGATCAGGTGGTTGAAGGCATGATCGTAAAAAATGGAGAGAGTGGTGAAGAGAAAAAAATAGATGTTCAGGGATTTTTTGTGGCTATTGGGCATACCCCAAACACTGGAATTTTCAAAGATTTTTTAAATTTAGACGAACAAGGTTATATAATTACCCAGCCTGGATCTACAAAAACCAATATTGAAGGTGTTTTTGCTAGTGGTGATGCACAAGATAAAATTTACAGGCAAGCAATTACCGCTGCTGGATCTGGATGTATGGCTGCATTAGATGCTGAACGATATTTAGCTGCTAAAAAAACAGCGATGGAGATGAGTGCTTAATGCACTCGATCTCCTCTATATTCCATGCGGGATAATATTTGGGCTTCGGCTTCCAAAATTTCATTCCATCTTTGTTTTACATATTCTGGATCTGCGTATTTTTTGGCTAAATCTAAAAAAGTGCGATAATGGCCCGCTTCTGAAACCATAAATTCGTGATAAAAATTCTTTAATTCTGGATCAGAAATATGAAGAGATAATAAGCGAAAACGCTCACAAGAGCGAGCTTCAATCATACCATTAATCAATAAATGTTCAACTAGAATTAAATTTCTATCGTTTAAATTTTTTCTTTCTAGTTTCTTAAGCTCAATTACATAATCATCTTTACGCTGATTACCTAACTTTAAGCCACGCTTTTTTAACTCTTTCAATACCTTTCTAAAATGCCCCCATTCTTCTGCAACTAAAGAAGTCATTTCTTCAACAACATCTTCCTTTTCGGGATATTTAATAATAATTGAAATTCCGCTAGTAGCTGCTTTTTGTTCGCAGTAAGCATGGTCTGTTAAAATATCTTCTAAACTTTTTTCTGCAATATTTACCCATCTAGGGTCGGTTGCTAATTTTAATCCAAGCATAATAGTTCGCAAAGTTAATATTTATTAGGTTTGGCTCAATTTCTGTGTCAATTAAAATTCATTATTATTGCGCATGGGTTTATTACAGAGTGTTAGTTTAAGTTTACCCTTTCGGGATCCGGTTATAGTATTCTCCATAGTACTATTTATTATTTTAATGGCTCCTATTTTATTAAGTCGGCTTAGAATTCCCTCAGTTATTGTTTTAATCCTTGCGGGATTAGCTGTTGGTCCACATGGTTTTCATATTTTAGAAAAAGATAGTGCTATCGATTTATTTGGTACCGTTGGATTGCTTTATATAATGTTCATGGCGGGTTTAGAGCTTGATTTAAATGAATTTAATAAAAACAAATATAAAAGTATAGTCTTCGGATTATTAACCTTTAGTATTCCTCTTGCCATTGGTTATTGGGGTTGTCAATATGTTTTAAATTTTGATGCTAAAGGAAGTCTTTTAGTGGCTTCCATGTTTGCTACGCACACTTTAGTAGCATACCCAGTGATTAGTCGATTAGGACTTACCAGAAACGAGGCTGTAACCATTACTGTAGGTGGAACCATAATTACCGATACCTTGGTATTATTAATTTTAGCAGTAATTACCGGAAGTTCACAAGGTGATATGAATCAAGATTTTTGGATAAAACTAGGTGTTTCATTGGTTTTGTTTTCATTAATCATTTTTTTAATCCTTCCCAAAATTGCTCGATGGTTTTTGAAAAATATTGAAGGAGAAAAAACATCTCAATATATTTTTATACTATCCATGGTATTTTTATCTGCGTTTTTAGCAGAGGTAGCGGGGATTGAAGCAATTATTGGAGCATTTATGGCAGGACTGGCATTAAATCGTTTAATACCGCATACCAGTGCTTTAATGAATCGAATTGAGTTTGTGGGAAATGCTTTATTCATTCCTTTCTTTTTAATTAGAGTGGGAATGTTGATTGATTTAGGAGTATTATTTAAAGGAAATGAAGCGTTAATTGTTGCAGGAGTTTTAACTGGAATAGCTTTAATAACTAAATTTTTTGCAGCAAAAATCACCCAATGGATATTTAAATTAAATAATTTACAGGGGAACTTGATGTTCGGACTTTCAAGTTCACACGCGGCGGCTACCATTGCTGTAATTTTAATTGGTTATGATTTAAAAATTGTAAATGAAAATGTTTTAAACGGAACCATTTTGTTAATTTTGGTAACCTGTTTAGTAGGATCATTTGTTGCGGAAAACACTGGAAGAAAATTAGTTACATTATTAAATGAAAACTTACCGAGTTTACCAGAAAATGAAGAAAGAATAATGGTGGCTGTTTCAAATCCAGAAACTATAGAAAACATGTTGGATTTGGCATTAATTCTAAAAGATAAAAATTCTACAAATCCTGTATACCCATTATCTGTGGTTAAAGACGATACTGAAGCCAAAGAAAAGGTACTATTATCTAACAGAATGTTAGAAAAAGCTGAAAAACATGCATCATCAGCAGAATTACCTGTTCAGGTAGTTACAAGAGTTGATTTAAATGCAGCTAGCGGAATAGTAAGGGCCGTAAAAGAATTAATGATTAGTGAAGTAATTTTAGGCTGGCATGAAAAAGAAACCTTGAGTAATCGAATTTTCGGGAATACATTAAATAATGTTTTAAGTAGAACCAGCGAAATGTTGATTGTTCAACATTTATTGCAACCGATAAACACTTTTAAAAAAATTCTGGTTGTTGTTCCTCAAAATGCAGAGTTTGAAAAAGGTTTTCAATTATGGGTAGGCAAAATAAAAAAACTAACTTCAGAGTTAAGTGCTGAATTATTATTTTATTGTGATGATAAATCAAAAGAAAAATTAAAAGAGCAATTATCTACTGGTAAACAAAAAATAAACGCAAAATATGAACTATTAAATGATTTTGAAGATTTTTTGATTGTTAGTAAGGATGTAAAAAGAGATACCCTATTAATATTGGTAAGTGCAAGAAAAGGAAGCATATCTTATGGATTTGCTCATGAAAAAATCAATACAGTATTAAGTAAATATTTCATAGATAATAGTTTTATGATTATTTATCCAGAAGTTAATCAAGGGGTACTTCTTGAAGGTAATATACAATCTTCGGATACGGAGGCTAATGCAATACAAGAAAATATTGAAAGAATAAACAAAATAGGTAAACAAGTAAAAAAAATATTTGGAACCGGAAAAGGAGAATAATAATTAAATTCATTTACCTTTTTTGAAATTAGGGTATTTATTGAGTTATTAACGAGATAAAAAAATTAATTTAATGAAACACAGCTTGCTTTTTGCCGTCTTTTTTATTTTTTATTATAATCAGTCAATTGGATTTATTAAAGATGTTGATTTTGCATCAAATGAAACAAGGACAGAAAACAATAAATCAACATCAATCAACAAAGAAAACAAATGTATTAAAACAAACGAGAACTATCACCAATTAAAATTAACTGCTATAACCGAAAAAAACCAAAAAATAAAGGTTACTGACACCTTTTGGCTTTATAATAGTTGCGAAGATACGCTCGTTATTATTGAAAGTTTTAATTATTATAAAGATAAGTTTAGGATAAATCAGAAATTAATTCCAAAACAAAAAACAGCACTGATATTCGAAACTGACCTTATTTATGAAGAATATGATTTTAACACTAAAAGATTCAATTTTGTAACCAAATTTAATGATGGATCTTTTTTGAATTTTGAAATTATTATTCCAGTAGTTAGTTATAAATCCATCCCCTATTTAAAAAAAGACCGCAGTTTAGATTTTAGCATTGCAAGTCATGAAGGTTCCCAATTTTCAACACTTGTTTATACCTATCCTAGCGGCCAATTAAGAGCTAAAGGATTTATAGAGGAAAAAGACACAAATTTAAAAGTAGGCACTTGGTTATATTTTGAAGAGTATAGTTTAAATAGCTTGAATAAAATATATTCTAAATCCATTAAATTATCTGCTTTTGAAAAAGACAGGAAAAATACCCATAATAGGTTTAAGGTAAAAATTAAAGAAAATGGTATTTGGAATGAACCATTAGCTGATAGAAGAAATAATCAAACTCGAATATTTATTGGTTCGCAAACCGATTCAATAATTGCATATACCGATAGTACCAGTTACGCATTTAAAATCAATTATAAAAAGCTAAAAGAATATAACGATTTTGAGTTTAATTTACTGTATCCATATGAAAGTACTTTAAAATTTAAAGGCATAGAGACCCCTTTTAGTCTGATTAAGGATCAGTATGCTATTGAATTAGATTTTGAATCAATTGATTTTAGAATTCAAAAAAAATCAGATGTAATTGATAGTTTCATATTAAATTTAAAAGAAGATTTTCCTGAGGTAAAAAAGATCATTTTAAACAGCGATAAATTTGGATTAAACCTGGAGTTATTAGATTTAAATGAAAAAGAAAAAGTATTAAATAAATTAGTTAATGATAAGAGAGTTTTGCTAGTATCACAATTATTTTCATTTAATAGAAATAACGACCAGTTAAATTATTGCGACAATATGCTTTTTGCGAGAATAGATATAGTGAACGAAAAAAAATTAAAACGGCTTGCAAAAAAGCATGATTATATAGAGTTTGATATTGATTCTGGGAATAATAATTATATTATGAAATACCCATCCAAATTAATAGATATAGATTTTTTCAAAAGATATGATAAATTCAGTCAGGAAAAAATACTTATGGGATTATTTTTTAAGATATATTAAAGCTGATAATTAATTCAATACCCAAACTTCAACCCTCATATTTTCCATTGCTTCTGACTTGGTTGTAGCAAGAGGTTTAACCATTCTTGAATTCCCATATCCTTTATAGGTTAAACGTTCATGTGAAATTCCGTTATTCACTAAGTATTTATATACAGCTAATGCCCTGTTTAATGATAAGGTGTAATTAAATTCCCTTTCTTCTGGATTTTGGTCAAAAAGTGGTTTGGGGAAGTTTACATGACCTTGAATTTCAATTACTGAATTAGAATCGCTTTGCATAAACGCTAATAATTTTTCTAAATCTGAGAAAGCATCGTCTCTAAAAACAGGTTGGTCTGGAATAAAATATATGTTTTTGAAAGTAAGTTTTTGCTTTACATTTAGTTTTTCTAATTCAGCATCCACATAAAAAATAGGTTCTAAGGATTCATTTTTTACTTCAATTCTTTTAACAACTGTTTTGTAGCCATCAGCTGCAAAATGAATTTCATAAGTAAATCCTTTATCAATATTTCTTGAATAGACCGATTTCCTTTCAAAGAATGCAATTTTCTGGTTATTGGAGCGAGTATCCGAGATTTGAGTAATGGTAATAAAAGAGGGGATATATTTACCTGTAGATTTTTCCGTAACCTTACCTTTAATAAGTAAAACCCCAGATGCAATAAGGTCAGAATTTTTTTTCTTTACTAGAACTATTTCTACCCTCCTGTTTTTGGCTCTTCCTTCTTCAGATTTATTATCTGAAATCGATTTCTTTTTGCCATAGGATTGGATTTTCATATAAGCCGGATCTAGGCCTCTTTTTTTGAGATAATCAGCAACAGATTCCGCCCTTTTTTTTCCGAGTTCAAAATTATATAAATCATTATCAATGAAATCAGTATGTCCATTGATTTCCATAATAAACAAACCGTCATTTGCTCTGGCAGCGCGAATAATGGTTGCTAAAACAGGGATTTCAGATTCATTAATAGAAAAAGAATTGAAATCAAAGTAAACCGTTTTCTGATATAAAATGTTAGTATCTTTAGAAATAAGAAATTTGGCTTGCGCAGATAAAAATCCCGCAAGGGAAAAATAAAATAAAAACGCTATTTTGATAATGTTTTTCACTGCTATTATTAGAATAACGGCTCCAAATTGCTTATAATTGTGTAAAATAATAAAAATATTAAAAAATTCAAATTATGCTAAGTAAAAAAGTAGAAAAAGCTCTTAATGAGCAGGTAGCTTTAGAAGCATTCTCTTCATACCAATATTTGGCAATGGCTTCTTGGCTTGATAATAATGGATATTTAGGGGCCTCTCAATACCTATATCAACAGGTTGAGGAGGAGCATATGCACATGATGAAGTTATTCATGTATATTAATGAGGCAGGAGGTGTTGCAAAATCGCCAGCTGTAAAACAAGCCAAATTAGAGTTTAATTCCTTTGCTCAATTATTTCAAGATGTATTGGCTAATGAGCAAAAAGTAAGTTCAGCAATACATGAAATTGTTGATTTATGCTTAAAAGAGAAAGATTACACCTCATTTAACTTTTTGCAATGGTATGTTTCTGAACAATTAGAAGAGGAAAAAACTTTTAAAGAAATTAATGATAAAATTAAAATGGTAGGTAAATCTACTGAGGCTTTATATATTTTAGATCGTGATTTAGGAAATATGAAAGGTGGAGGTGCAAAACCAGAGGCTGATAAAAAAGCTTAAGGTATTTAACTTTTAGAACGTAATGATTTTTTCTGATTTAAAATTTAATCAATTAAATCATTACGTTTTTTTGTGATTATTAATAGACCCGATAATTAATTAAACAGTTATAGTTAGTCCATCATAGGCTAAAAAAATACCTGATGGAAGTTCTTCTGTTACGAGATTATGCTGGCCCAATTGATGGCTAATATGAGTCATATAACAGCGCTCTACCCCTAGTTCCTTAGCTAAATCGATTGCTTCTTGTAAAGTAAAATGTGAAATATGAGGTTCTTTTCTAAGTGCATTTAACACCAAAGTTTTTGTCCCCCTGATTTTATCTTTTTCAATTTCTGAAATGTAATTTGCATCAGTTATATAGGTAAAATCAGCAAATCTGAATCCCAAAACAGGCATTTTATAATGCAAAACCTCTACCGGAATGACTGGACAGTCTTTTATTTCAAAAGGTTTATTTTCAATGATATTTAATTCGATTTGAGGAATTCCGGGGTAAGGATTTTCATCAAATACATAATAAAAATCACGTTTTAATCCTTCTAAGGTAAGTAAATTGGTATAGATAGGAATTCTAGTTTTTTGGGTAAAATTGAATGCTCTAATATCATCCATACCTGCAATATGATCTTTATGGGGGTGAGTAAAAATCAATGCATCTAACTTATTAACCCCAAAACGAAGCATTTGTTGTCTGAAATCAGGCCCGGAATCGATTACTAAATTTAAGTCGTTCCATTGGACTAAAATTGAGGTTCGGAGCCGTTTATCTTTTTCGTTTTCTGATAGACATACATCACAATTACAACCGATTACGGGTACCCCTTGAGAAGTGCCAGTACCTAAAAAAGTAACAGTGATAGACATAAAGCAAACATAAAAAAAGAAAACAAAAATCAAAAAAAAACCCTCAAAAAGAGGGTTAAAAGAGAGGTCGCGAGCGGATTCGAACCGCTGTAGAGGGTTTTGCAGACCCGTGCCTAGCCTCTCGGCCACGCGACCAAGGACTGCAAAAATAGGTAAAAATATTAATACACCAAAAAAGAATTAAAAAAATAAATACTTAAATAAATCAGACTAAAATGGTAAATTGCGATAAACAAAATTGTTAATAATATGAGTAATTTATTAGGGAAAAAGGCCCCACATTTTGAATTAGTTGACAGCGATAAAAATTCAGTAAAATTAAGTGATTATGAAGGGAAAAATTTAGTGATTTTGTTTTTTCCGATGGCGTTCACTAGTGTATGTACAGCAGAATTATGCGGTATAAGAGACGATATTAGTAATTATAATAAATTAAATGCAGAGGTAATTGGTATTTCAGTAGATTCGCCATTTACCCTGGCAAAATTTAAAGAAGATCAAGGATTAAATTTCAAATTATTGTCCGATTTTAATAAGGTAACCTCAAAAGCTTATGACACTATTTATGAAAACTTTGTATTAGGAATGCAAGGGGTTTCTAAAAGAAGCGCATTTGTAATTGATAAAGAAGGGGTAGTTAAATATGAGGAAGTATTAGAAAATGCAGGTGAAATACCCAATCTTGAAAAAGTAAAATCAGTATTATCTGAATTAAACTAATGAGTTTGTTATTAATATCGGTAATAATCCTTATTGGGTTGTTGTTTTTAATTTTGGAATTATTGGTTGTTCCGGGGGGAATTTTGGGCTTAGTAGGACTATTATTTATTGCATGGGCAATATATGAAGTCTATGATGGATATGGTAGTACCTATGGTCATATCAGCTTGGGAATTACCTTAATAAGTGGTGGGATATTGGTTTACAAAACTTTAACTGGAAAATTCTGGGACCGATTAACCTTAAAGCAGCAATTAAATGGAGGAGTAAAATCTGACCTAGAAGGAAAATTTAAAATTGGAGATCAAGGAAAAACTCTATCGGTTTTAAGACCTATGGGAAACGCCTTTATTAATAATGAATCGATAGAGGTAAGTAGTTATGGGGAGCCCATATCTGCTCATGAAAATATTGAAATAGTAAAAATAGAAGACCATAAAATTTTTGTAAAAAAGCTATAAAAGATGAGTGAATTTTTTTCAGTACTTGTAATTGGGGCTATAGTAGTCCTTATTATTATGTTTTTATATTTTGTTCCTGTTAGTTTATGGTTTACCGCTGTAATTTCTCAGGTGAAAGTAAGCTTGCCGCAGTTAATATTAATGAGGTTCAGGAAAGTTCCACCTTCATTAGTAGTAAACAGTTTAATAAACTCAACCAAAGCAGGGTTACAAATTACCATTAACGATATAGAGACCCATTATTTGGCAGGTGGAAACGTAAATAACGTGATTAGAGCATTAATTTCTGCGGACAAGGCTAATATTCCTCTTGACTTTAAAATGGCTACAGCAATTGACCTTGCGGGAAGAGATGTGTTTGATGCGGTGCAGTTATCGGTTAATCCGAGAGTAATTAACACTCCTCCAGTTGCAGCAGTTGCAAAGGATGGAATTCAGTTAATTGCTAAAGCAAGAGTAACCGTAAGAACAAATATCAGGCAATTAGTTGGAGGTGCTGGAGAAGAAACCATATTAGCTCGAGTTGGTGAAGGAATTGTAACAACCATTGGTTCTGCATTGGACCATAAATCCGTATTAGAGAACCCTGATAAAATTTCTAAAGTAGTTTTAGAAAAAGGATTGGACGCTGGAACCGCATTTGAAATTTTATCAATTGATATTGCAGATATTGATATCGGAGCCAATATTGGCGCTAAATTACAGACTGATCAAGCAGATGCAGATTTAAAAGTAGCTCAAGCCAAAGCAGAAGAAAGAAGAGCCATGGCAGTAGCTGCAGAACAAGAATTCAAGGCATCTACAATGGAAGCAAGAGCAAAGGTTATTGAGGCTGAAGCAGAAGTCCCTAAAGCTATGGCAGAAGCATTTAGAAGTGGTAATTTAGGAATAATGGATTATTACAAAATGAAAAATTTACAAGCAGATACTGAAATGCGAGATAGCTTTTCAAAAGGTAGCGCTAAAAAAGATAATAAGTAATTAAATAAATTTAATGGGATAGAATCTTAATTGGTTCTATCCTTTTTCTATTTATGAAAAAACACACACTAGTAATAGGTGCCAGCGAAAACCCTGACCGATACTCTAATAAAGCGGTAAAGCTGTTGGTGAATTATAACCATCCTGTTTTAGCGGTTGGACAAAAATCAGTGGAAATAGAAAATATTAAGATAGAAAAAGAAATTTCTCCAAATTGGAAGGGATTGATCGATACTGTAACTCTTTATTTAAATCCCGCAAGGCAAAAAGACCTATATAAAGATATTATTAATTTAAATCCAAGAAGAGTTATATTTAATCCGGGTACCGAGAATGATGAATTTGAAATGGAATTGAAAAGCAATAATATTGCAGTAGAAGAAGCTTGTACTTTGGTATTATTAAAAACCGGACAATATTAAAATGAGAAACATACTAATTTTTGGATTATTGGGCTTATTTGCCATTGGATGTAATCAAAAAGAAAAAAAAGAAAAGGAGTCACGTTTAGAAGCAATAAGAATATTAGAAAAAAAAGACTCCAGCAGTAGAACCGGTTTAATAAAGGATAGAATTGTTTTATGGAAATCTTACTATGAAAGTTACCCTGACGATAGTTTAAGCAGTATGTTTTTATTTAAGACGGCAAAAGGAGAAATGGAATTGGGAAATTTTGATAGAGCTTCTAATTATTTAGAGACCTATTTGTTAAAATATCCTGGTGGAAAAGAGAAAGCTGATGTTTTGTTTATTTTAGGCTTCTTGTATGATGGTAGATTAAACAAAAAAGAAGAAGCTAGAAGAATCTATAAATCTTTTATTTCTGAATTCCCCGAGGACCCTTTGGTAAGAGATGTAAAAATTGCCTTGGAATTATTAGATTATAACGACGAAGAGTTAATTAAAAAATTAGAAAATCAAAATCCTTAATAATTATTCTTGATTCATTTTACGGCGGAGCAAGAGCATTTTTATTTGATTATCATTAAGATTCTCAAATAATCTACCTTCTCTAGCAACTGAAATTTTTCCAGTTTCTTCAGATACTATAAGGACGGTAACATTAGTATTTTCAGTAATTCCTAAAGCCGCTCTGTGTCTTGTACCTAAACGAACTGGCATTGAGGCGTTTTCACTTAATGGTAAAACGGATCCCGCAGCTTTTAATCTTCCTTTTACAATAATTGCAGCTCCATCGTGTAAGAGTACGTTTTTATTAAATATAGTTTCTATTAAAGACCTTGATACTTTAGCATCAATTTCAACACCTTTTAATTCGGGAATATTCAACTCACCAGGAGCAGCAAATACAATAAGAGCCCCAGTTTTTTGGATACTTAAATTTTTGCATGCGGTAATACATATATCAATAATTTCTTCTTCTTTTTTAGGGGTTTTACCTTTTTTTATTGAGAAAATGGAGTTTAAGGGTCCCTCCTGCCAATCCATTGTTTTTTTACCTAAATACAGTAAAAAAGTACGAACCTCTTTTTGAAAGACAATAAGAATTGCGATTGTACCTACTCCAATAAAACTTTGTAAAATTTTTGCGGTTAATTTTAAGCCTAATTTATCAAGAATTAACCATAGTAAAAATATAAATCCAAGTCCTAAAGCTATACTAAAAGCAGAGCTTCCCTTTATGGCTCTAAGAGCAAAAAACAATGCGACAAATACAATTAAATAATCAATAATCTCAACAAAACTCACTTTACAAAAATAGGTTAGATTAAACGGAATCGCTATAAAATTTAAAAATCTTAATTAATTGCGCATATTCTTTAACATCATGTACGCGCAATATATTTGCTCCATTAATTAAAGCCAAGGTATTACCAATAACCGATCCATTTAAACTTTGGTCGGGATTTAAATTAAGTGATTTATAAAACATGGATTTTCGGGAAACTCCTGCCAATAGAGGGATATCAAGAGTTTTTAACTTATTAAAGTTTTTTAAAATAGCGTAATTATGTGAAATGGTTTTTCCGAATCCAAAACCAGGGTCAGCAATTATTTGAGTTAAACCATTCTTAAGTAATTCATCCTTTTTATTTAATAAAAAAAGTGTGATTTCTTGGATAAGATCAGAATATTGGGGATCAATTTGCATAGTTTTAGGAGTGCCTTGCATATGCATAAAAATATAAGTAGGTTTATATTCGCATAAAAATGGAAACATTTCTGGATCTAGGTTCCAAGAGCTAATATCATTAATAATTTGAGCTCCATTATTTAAAGCAGCATAGGCAACATTTGCCCTAAAGGTATCAACGGAAATTACAGCATTTGGGTAGTGATCCAAAATTATTTTTACTGAATCTACAATTCGTTTTTCTTCTACTTTAGGATCAATAAAATCGACGCCGGGTTTTGTGCTTTGTGCACCTATATCTAAAATTTCAAACCCGTTATCAATAAAATCTTTAGCTTTTTTGAGTATAGTTTCTTTTGAAAAATTAGAATCAGAACCGTCAAAAAATGAATTGTCGGTCACATTGATTATTCCCATTAATATTGGGTTATTAAAATCGATTATATGATTTTTGAAATAAAATTTTTTGAGCATGATTTTTGAATGGTAAGACTTATCCACCAAAGGGTGTATACAATATTAAAGCAAAAATATAGTAAAATTAAGCCGATTAAATTAATATTGCTATAGACGAGATGGGATCGAATACAGAAATGAAAGAGATAAAAACAACTACATCGGTGCAATATGATGAATGTATTACACCTTGTAGGGATATATTTTTAAAGAAAAATAGAGATTATGGAAGCGCTTGGAGAATACTTCGATTAAGTTCATTGGTAGATCAGATTTATATCAAAGCCAAAAGATTAAAAAGTATAGAAGAGAAAGGTGAACAGAAAGTGGAGGATGATATAAAGCTGGAGTATGTGGGGATGATTAATTATTGTGTTATGGCTTTAATTCAGATGGAAATTGGTCCAGCAGAAGAATATCAAATGGATGAATCAATTTTAGTTCAGAAGTATGATAAAGAAATACAGGTTACCAAAGACTTAATGTTAGCCAAAAATCATGATTATGGAGAGGCTTGGAGGGAAATGAAAGTAAGTACATTTACCGATTTGATTTTAATGAAATTATTAAGAATTAGGCAAATTGAAGAAAATAAAGGTAAAACTATAATATCAGAAGGGATTGATGCCAATTTTAGAGATATTATTAATTATTCGGTTTTTGCATTAATTAGGTTAAATTAACAAAGTATATGAAAATAGCGAGTGGAATAAGTAGATTTTTAGTAGGTGCATTATTTATATTTTCTGGTTTAATTAAAGCTAATGACCCATTAGGATTTTCATATAAACTGGAAGAGTATTTTGATATTTTCGGATTGGGTTTTTTCAATTCATTTTCAGTTTGGATAGCCATTTTTATTTGTGTATTTGAAGTATTTTTAGGATTCGCTACCTTAATTGGTTCAAGAATGAAATTTACTTCATGGTCATTATTATTAATGATCATATTCTTTACTTTTCTTACGGGATATTCGGCCATATATAATAAAGTTACCGATTGCGGTTGTTTTGGAGACGCCATAAAATTAACCCCATGGCAAAGCTTTTGGAAGGATATAATATTATTAGGTTTAATTTTAATCATATTTATTGATAGGAATAAAATCAGAGGATTTTTCACCAAAATTTTACAAACTAATATATTAATTATTTTATCGGCTGGGACTTTATTCTTATGTATTTATGCCGAAAGGTATAAGCCGCCTGTTAACTTTTTAAAATTTAAGGAAGGAGCTGATATAAAAGCATTGACTACTTTAGGTCCTGATGCTAAAAAAGATATTGTGGAAATGGTTTTCATTTATAAAGTTAATGGAGAGAGCAAAAAATTTAAAACGGAGGAATTAGGTAATTTACCAGAAGGAGCAGAGTTCGTAAACAGAGAAGATGTGGTTATTCAAGAAGGTGATAAACCTCAGGTAAAAGACTTTAAGATATTTGATAAAAGCGGAATAGAAGTAACGGATACTTTTTTAAATGATCCGAACTTTAAAATATTAGTGACTTGTTATGATTTAAACAAAACAAGAAAAAAAGCTATTCAAAAGTTAGGTAAATTGGCGAACGAATTATATGCAAAAAATAAAGGATTTCAAATTTGGGCATTAACTTCTACTCCAAGCGATAAAGCAGAGGCCTATCGCCATGAGCATCAATTACCTTTTGAGTTTTATAATGCAGATCAAACCATGATTAAATCAATTATGAGAAGTAATCCTGGAGTTTTATTAATTAAAGGTAGCGAAATTATTGAGATTTGGTCGGCACCAAGCATTCCAAGCCTTGATGTATTAGAGCGAAAAATGAAGAAAAAATGAAATCTGGAAAATACATTTTCAGAAAATTCATATTTTTAACATTAACCATATGGGGGGTGATAAGCCTCCTTTTTTTGTTATTTCAGCTTTTGCCTGATCCAACTACTCTATTACAAGGACAGAGAAGCGATTTAACAACAAAGAAAAATATGGAAGAAGAATTGGGATTAAATAAACCCGCATTAATTCGATACATAAATTATCTAAATGACCTATCCCCTATTTCAATACATGATATAGAAAAAGTTAATCAACTAAACTATATCAAAGTAGTTCAAATTAATAATAAACTCCTGGTATTAAAATCGCCCTATTTAGGGCAATCTTATCAAAGTAAGAAACCCGTAATTGAGTTGCTAAAAGAATATTTTCCTGGAACATTAATACTAGCAAGTCTATCAATGGGATTAGCATTTGGTTTAGGTATAATATTAGGTAGTTTTTCAGCGATTAAACAAGATAGTTTTTTAGACCAGAGTATTATCGGAATAAGCACTATTGGAGTATCCGTTCCTTCATTTTTTTCTGCAATTATTATTTCTTGGTTTTTTGGATTTGTAATACATGATTTTACCGGTTTAAATATGACTGGAAGTTGGAAAGATTATATAGCAGGTGAAGGGGAAAAAATTATGTGGTTAAATTTAATTTTACCATCATTAGCTTTAGGAATTAGACCCTTAGCCGTTATAACTCAATTAACCCGATCTTCAATGATTGAGGTTTTAGGAAGTGAATACATTAGAACCACAAAAGCTAAAGGCTTAAATAAATTTCAAATTATTAAAAGACATGCCTTAAAAAATGCATTAAATCCTGTAATTACGGCAAGCAGTGGTTGGTTTGCATCATTATTAGCCGGTTCCTTTTTTGTTGAATACATATTTGGGTGGAAAGGTATAGGAAAATTAACGGTAGAAAGCCTAGAAAAATCAGACTATCCGGTTGTTATGGGTTGTGTATTATTAGTGGCGAGTTTATTTATAATAATAAACACCCTAGTAGATATTAGTTATAAATATTTAGATCCTCGTGTTGAAATTAACCAATAACCTCATATTAATTGGTTTTATGGCAAGTGGAAAAAGCACTGTAGGAAGAGCATTAGCCAAAAAGACGAGTTTGCCATTTTATGACTTAGATTCTGAAATTGAGAAAGATACTCAAATGAGTATAACGGATATTATTAACAAATTAGGAGAAACATATTTTAGAGATTTAGAAACAAAAAAACTTGAAGAATTTGTTAATAAGCCTAAACCATTCATTTTGAGCACGGGGGGTGGAACACCATGTTATAATAATAACATTAATTTATTAAATAGTTTAGGTAAAACTATTTACATAAAATCAAGTGAATCAGTAATTTACCATAGACTATTAAATAATAGAAGAAAACGCCCTTTAATTAGTGGTTTAAACACTGAAGAGTTAAAAGACTATATATCAAACAAGTACGCCGAAAGAGACCCTGTTTATAGTCAAGCAAATTTGACTATTTTTTTAGACAAGGAAGACATCGAAACTGTTATCAACACTATATTTCCAGAATGTTGAAAAGATAGAAACCCTTGCTAATACTGTATATTTTTAAGGAATTGGGGGTAAAAGTCAGGCATATCAACGCTTACCAATAAAATATTTTAAAAAAAGTTCTTGCAAATTAATTTTTGATTACTATTTTTGATTTGGAAATTTAAAAACAACAGTACTAACCTTAATTTAAAAACATTATGAACAAATCAGATTTAATCGGTAAAATTGCTGGTGATGCTAAAATCACTAAGGTACAAGCACAATCAGCATTAAACTCTTTCTTAGATGCAACTTCAGCAGCTTTGAAAAAGGGCGAAAAAGTAATTTTAGTAGGTTTTGGAACTTTTTCAGTAGCTAAAAGAGCTGCTAGAACTGGTAGAAACCCACAAACTGGTAAAGAAATCAAAATTGCTGCTAAAAAAGTAGTTAAATTCAAACCAGGTTCTGAATTATCTTCAAAAGTTAAGTAATTATTACTTAATCAAGGTATTAAAAGCCTCTCAAAATTTGAGGGGCTTTTTTATTTTAATAGCTTTAAATTTGTGCATGCTTTCTATTCGAGAATTATTCACCAAACATCAGGCACAAACTTCTGAAGCTCCTTTATCTATTAGGTTTAAAAATTCAGAGGGCGTTTATTTAATTGATGAAAACGGTAAAAAGTATATTGATTTTATTTCTGGAATAGGAGTTAGCAATTATGGTCATGGCAATGTAAAGATTATTGAAGCTATAAAAAATCAGGCCGAAAAACACATGCATTTAATGGTTTATGGAGAGTTTATATCTGACCCGCCTGCATTATTTGCTCATGAATTAGTACAAAATATAAAAGGCGATTTAGATTGTGTTTATTTTGTAAACTCAGGTGCAGAGGCTATTGAAGGAGCCATGAAACTGGCAAAAAAATACACCAATAAATCCAAGTTTATTGCTGCGAGAAACGCTTATCACGGGAGTACTCAAGGGGCTTTATCTCTAATGAGTAATGAATATTTTAAACAAAATTATCGTCCGCTTTTACCAGGAGTTGAATTTATTGATTATAATTCAGAAGCTGATTTAGAAAAAATAAATGATGAATTTGCTGCGGTTGTTATAGAATCAGTTCAAGCAGAATCGGGCTATATACCAGGAAACAAAGACTTTTTTCAGAAGTTACGCAAAAAATGTGATGATAATGGAGTACTGTTAATTATAGATGAGATACAAACTGGAATGGGTAGAACAGGTACTTTGTTTTCATATGAAGACTTAGGAATTGTTCCAGATATAATTTGCAGTGCAAAAGCTTTAGGCGCTGGAATGCCTTTAGGGGCATTTATTAGCCGAAAAAAAATTATGGATGTTTTAAGTAATAATCCAGTTTTAGGCCATATAACTACTTTTGGTGGTCACCCTGTTTGCTGTGCTGCTGGCCTTGCGGGATTAAAATTTTTACTTGAAAATAATTTACTCGAACAAGTTAAATCAAAATCAGATTTTATTTTTAATCAAATAAATCCTTCTGAAAAAATTAAATCTATAAGTGGTAAAGGCTTAATGATTTCAATAGAATTTGAAAATTTTGAAATCAATAAAAAAATAATTGATTTATGCATAGAGAATGGATTAATTACCGACTGGTTTCTTCATGCTCCTAATAAACTAAGAATTAGCCCTCCTTTAACAATTACTCAAAGCGAGCTAAATAAATCCATTCAAATAATAAATAAATGCGTTAGGATGGCTTAAAATCTATTTTCTGATAAAGATGATTTTTTCATTTTTATCAGTAACTAAAATTAATTGCATTTTATTTTTATCCGAATAATAAAAAGTAACTACCCGCTCAAGACTACTTAAATAGAGAGTTTCAAGAGCAGAAACATGAGGACAAAATTTCTTAGTAGCACCAATTTTTTCTATTCTTAAACTATCTTTATTCTGAGAATAGGATGCGAAAAAATTATTACATCCTGAATATCCATTTATTCTATTTTCCTCATCAAAATTTAAGGTGATAGTGGTATCATTAACCTCTTCATTATCTAAAGATACTAATAACCATAAACTTGGAGCAACATTAATTTCGTCTTGAAATTTATGAGATTTTTTTATCGCGCAAGCAGATAAAATTAGAAGAAAAAAAAGATGATAAATTTTCATTATTAAATTATTTATACCCTTGCGGGAAGAAAAAAGGGGCGATTTATCGCCCCTTTTATATACTAATTACATATTTCTTCTGTATTGACCGCCTACCTCAAATAAAGCGTCTGTTATTTGCCCTAAAGAGCAGAATTTAGTTGCATCCATTAGCTTTTCAAAAATATTTTTATTTTGAATTGCTGCAATTTGAATATCCCGCAAGGAATTAGCTGCACTATTTTTATTAGCATTATGGAGGTTTTCCAACATTTCAATTTGGAAATTTTTCTCTTCATTAGTTGCTCTAATTACTTCTAAAGGAATAACCGTAGGAGAACCTTTAGAGCTTAGGAAAGTATTAACCCCGATAATTGGATATTCACCAGTATGCTTTAACATTTCATAATGCATGGATTCTTCTTGGATTTTAGATCTTTGATACATGGTTTCCATGGCACCTAAAACTCCCCCTCTTTCAGTGATACGATCAAATTCGGAAATTACCGCTTCTTCAACCAAATCAGTTAATTCTTCAATAATGAAAGCACCTTGAATTGGGTTCTCATTTTTAGCTAAACCTAATTCCTTATTTATAATTAATTGGATGGCCATAGCCCTTCGAACAGATTCTTCGGTTGGTGTAGTGATGGCCTCATCATAGGCATTAGTGTGTAAGCTTTGGCAATTGTCATAAATTGCATAAAGTGCTTGCAAAGTGGTTCTGATATCGTTAAAATCAATTTCTTGAGCATGCAGAGAACGTCCGCTAGTTTGAATATGATATTTTAACATTTGAGATCTTTCATTTGCTGCGTATTTCAATTTGAGTGCTTTAGCCCAAATTCGGCGAGCTACTCTACCAATAACAGCATACTCAGGATCAATACCATTTGAAAAGAAAAAAGATAGATTAGGGGCGAATTTATTAATATCCATTCCCCTACTTAAATAATATTCTACATAAGTAAAACCATTAGCTAATGTAAATGCCAATTGAGTAATTGGATTAGCTCCTGCCTCAGCAATATGATAACCAGAAATTGATACCGAATAAAAGTTTCTGATATTATTTCGAATGAAATAATCTTGAACATCACCCATTACTCTTAGAGAAAACTCTGTTGAGAAAATACAGGTATTTTGAGCTTGATCTTCTTTGAGAATATCTGCCTGAACAGTTCCTCTAACTGATGCTAAAGTAGTTTCTTTTATCTTCTGGTAAATATCTGCCTCTAAAATCTCATCGCCTGTAATTCCTAAAAGCAACAATCCAAGTCCATTATTACCTTCTGGAATTTCGCCATTGTAAGATGGTCGCTTTAAACCTTTAGCATCATATTTTGCTTTAAGTTTTTCTTCAACTAAGTGTAAAAGATTATTTTCTCTAATATAAATTTCACATTGCTGATCAATTGCAGCATTCATAAAAAAAGAAGTAATTATAGCTGCAGGACCATTGATAGTCATGGAAACCGAGGTTTTAGGATCACATAGATTAAATCCAGAATATAACTTTTTGGCATCATCTAAGCAACAAACCGAAACCCCAGCATTACCAATCTTTCCAAAAATATCTGGTCTATGGTCAGGATCACGACCATAAAGGGTTACAGAATCAAATGCCGTAGATAATCTTTTTGCCGGCATAGAAAGAGATACATAATGGAATCTTCTATTAGTTCTTTCAGGTCCGCCTTCGCCAGCAAACATACGAGTTGGATCTTCACCTTCTCTTTTAAAAGGAAATACCCCAGAGGTATAAGGGAATTCTCCGGGAACATTTTCTTGGAGAGACCATTTCAATAAATCGCCCCATGCCTTGTATTTAGGAAGGGCAACCTTTGAAATACGTGTTTTAGAAAGCGATTCAGTATAGGTCTGAATTTTTAATTCCTTATCCCTTACTTTAAAAACGAAGAAGTCGTTTCTGTACAATTGGGCTTTTTCTTCCCATTCGTTTAAAATTTTACGATTATGACCGTCGAGATTCAAATCTAAACTAGCATAGGTCTCTTCTAAACGTTTAATCATTCTATCTTTATCATCGAAATCGGTAGATTTTATGGTTTCAATGGTTTGTTTGATAGAATAAAGTTTTTGGGCGATTTCAGATTGATCATTTGCCCATTTATTATAGTTTCTAATAGAATCAGAAATTTCGGATAAATAGCGAGTACGTTGAGGAGGAATGATATATACCTTCTCCGACATTTCATTAGTAATTTGGAAGCTAGAATTAAGTGGCGCATTCGTTTTTTGAGCAATTTTATCCATAATTGCCTTATATAAACGATTCATTCCAGGATCGTTAAATTGAGAAGCAATAGTTCCAAAAACAGGAATTAGATCATCATCAGTTTCCCATAATTGATGATTGCGTTTATATTGTTTTTTAACATCCCGCAAGGCATCCATAGCACCCCTTTTGTCAAACTTATTAAGGGCAATAACATCAGCAAAATCGAGCATATCAATTTTTTCAAGCTGAGTAGCTGCGCCATATTCAGGGGTCATTACATAAAGACTTAAATCAGAATGTTCTGTAATTTCCGTATCACTTTGACCAATACCAGAAGTTTCAAGTATGATTAGATCATAATTTGCTGCTTTAACAATTTCTAAAGCTTCTTTTACGTATTTAGAAAGTGCAAGATTAGATTGGCGAGTAGCCAGGGAACGCATATAAACCCTTTCATTTTGAATGGCGTTCATACGGATTCTATCACCTAATAGCGCACCACCGGTTTTTCTTTTAGAAGGATCAACAGAAATTATAGCAATATTTTTTTCAGGAAAATCGATCAGAAACCTTCTTACAAGCTCATCAACTAAAGAAGATTTACCAGCGCCGCCTGTACCGGTAATTCCTAAAACCGGACTCTGTGACCGCGCGGCCATCTGATGAATTTCATTAAAAATTGAAGGAGATTGATCAGGAAAATTTTCAGCCGCTGATATTAATTTAGCGATTGATTTTTTATCTTTAGCCGCAATATGATTGACTTCACCATTAAGTTGATCACCAGTTGGAAAGTCGCATTTCTGAAGAAGGTCATTAATCATGCCTTGTAAGCCCATTTCACGGCCATCATCAGGGGAATAAATACGAGCAATTCCATAATCATGAAGTTCAGAAATTTCATCAGGTAGAATTACACCCCCACCACCACCGAAAATACGAATATGTCCGCAACCTTTTTCTTTAAGAAGATCATGGATATATTTAAAATATTCCATGTGTCCACCTTGATAAGAGGTTAAAGCGATAGCTTGAGCATCTTCTTGGATAGCAGTTTCTACAACTTCATTGGCAGACCTATCATGGCCAAGGTGAATAACCTCTGCGCCAGAAGACTGAAGGATACGACGCATTATATTAATTGCGGCATCATGACCATCAAAAAGAGAAGCAGCAGTAACAATTCTAATTTTATTTTTTGGTATATATACTTGATTATCAACCATAATTCAATGAAATTAACCTTTTAGAAGGTTTACAAAAATAGAAAATTCGCCTTAATAAAAGCGGAAATATGAAAAAGTAGTTGATTAAAGGGGATTAAAATCAGAATATATAAATAAAAATAGGGAAAAATTTAAAAATTTAGGGCAAAAACCTTTGATTGACAAATCAAATTTATATTTTTGAGCCGAAATAGATTTAGTATGGAATTAAAAGAAGTTGTTTCGATTTCGGGAATGCCAGGATTGTACAAGATTGTTGGGCAAAGAGTTAATGGATTAATTGTAGAGAGCATAGATAATCAGAAGAAAAGATTTCCTACCTCTTTTAATCAGAAAGTATCCATTTTAGAAGATATCGCTATGTTTACCTTAGATGGAGATGTTAGATTATCAGAAGTCCTTCAAAAGACCCACCAAGTGGTAGAAGCTGGAGAAAATGTTCCTGATAAAAAAGCGAAAGATGAAGAAGTTAGGACATTTTTCGAAAAAATACTACCTAATTTTGATAAAGAAAGAGTTTATACCACTGATATTAGAAAATTATTTAATTGGTATGGTATATTAAAATCAGAATTAGATTTCAATAATTTAGGTAAAGAGGCTGGATCAGGAGAAGAAGTAAGTTCTGATGAGGATAAAGGGGAAAAGGCTAAGAAGAAAGTAAGTACTAAAAAAACTGAGAACAAAACTTTAGCAAAATCAGATAGCAAAGCGAAAAGTGTAAAATCAGCAGCACCAAAAGTAAAAACGAATACACCAAGAAAAACAGGTGGAGGAGCATAAAACTGATAAAATCGCGTTAATGGAAAAATTAACGCGATTCAATTTTGGCTAAAGATGATTTATTTTTACTAATGGCTAAAAGACAATAAGAAATTAATCTACCCAAGATTTAATAATTGGTAATAAACAATGAACCCAATCTACAACAAACTCCTATCCATTATTATCTTTATTTTCGTATCGTTAGCAATTATATCAAAATCTAATGGTCAAGGAAATACTTTAAAACATAATGAATTTACTTACACAGAATGGGTTAAAAGTAAAAAAAGGCCATTAATTTTTTTAGGGGAGAATAGTTCAAATGAAAAAATTTTTCAATCATATCAATTAACTCCAATCCCCTTTCCTATTTTAACCTTAACTAGTTTTAGTTTTTATTTAAAAGTTTATGATAAAAACATGGATTATCAGGTCGATTTAAGAAGTAATAATATAGAAAAAAAATATGCCAGATTTAAACAAGCAACATTAGATAAACCAATTGTTCAGGATAAATTAAAAACTTCAATTATTAAAACGAAGAAAGGAAACTACATTACGGCGGTAAGTAAAAATAAAAAAAAGAGAGGTAAAATTTATAGTTTGTTAAAGGTTAATATTGAAAACAAGACATTAGAAAATTTTACAAGTTTATTTGAACTAGACAATGACAATAAAGAAAAGCGTTTAAGTGCGATTAATTATATAAGTTCACCAGATACATCAAAATTGCTTTTTTTTTATAAAGTTAAACCTTCAAATTCAAAAAGTAACTCCTTATTTTATAAATTCCTTTTGTTTGATGATAATTTTAATTTAATTTTTTCAAAAAACATTTCATTTGGTATCAATTCGGCTTATACAAATTTAGTTGATGCCAATCTTACTAATGCAGGAAATATATTAGTTAGTATTAGAATTGATAATGAATTTAAAAATGGATTTTTAAACAAATCTAATGAAGATGAAAGAGTTTTCAAAAGCAAAACAAGAGAAAGAAAAGAAGCTAAATTAGAAACTAAAAGAGGAAAAGATGGCGTTACAATTCATTTCATAAACAAAGAAAGTGATGGAATAATTGATTTTGGATTGAATTCAACCGAAGTTTTTATGGCTAAATTTTGTAACGTTGAAAATCAGAACCCAATTATTTTTGGTCTAAGAGAAGGTAATTTTGGAGAAAATATTGAAGAGGCATTTTTTAAAATAGAATTAAGTCAAGATTTAGAAGTGTTAACTTCAATAGGATTAGAAAATGATGAAAAAATTTATGAGGAAGATAAAAAAGATGGTGTAGGTGATTTACCTTCTATCATATTCCAAGAAATATTAGTTGATAATGAAGGTAATCAGTATTTAATTCTGGAAGATTTTTCGGATATAGATCAAGAGGTATATAAGTATACAAGAGATATTTTATTAGCAGAAAAAAATTTCAATTCAAATGTATATCATCATGGCAACTTAACTATATTAAAATTTAAAAGAAAAGGAGGATTAATATGGAAAAAAGTAATTTATAAATATTCAGGAGAGCAAGGATATTATTTAGAACCCATAAATCCGTTTGAATATTGTCAATTTATTTTTAACCGATATAATCCTAAATATAAGGCATTTATTATTGACAATAAATTGCAAATATTTTTTAATGATGATGCAAGACATAATATTAATTCTCCAATTATGGAAAATTATAAACTAGGAATTACAAAAAGTTTTGGGACATTTAGAGTTAAAATAAACGAAAAAGGAGAAATCATTAAAGATTTAATTGGTTCATATGAAAATAATAATTACGAATTACCTATGTTAAGAACCGGTATTGAATTAAAGGATGGTTTCGCATTTGCTTGCTCACACTGGGGCCAACATAAAAAAGTAAAATGGTGTTTAATATCTAAAAATTAAAATTAAGTATTGAATTAAAATTAATAAAAAACTATATGAATAGAATCTTTACCAAACCTTTAATGCTATTGTTCTTTATAGGTTTAATTAGTAGTATTTCTGAGCCGATTTTTGCTCAAAATGAAAAAGTAAACCATAATAAGTTTATCTATTCAAATTTGATAAAAAATAAAATAAGACCAGCAAACTATATAGGCACTAATGAAAATGGAGAAAATATATTTCATTCATACAGATATAATTATGTATTTATTCCATTTTTTTCTTTTGCCATTTTCAAAGATCACCTTAAAATTTATAATAAAGATTTTGAATATGTTAAAGATATTTCAACTGATATTCCTAAAAAATCAATTCCATTTAGTGGGAGAAATAGAAATTCAATAACAACACATGACATTTACAATAAATATGTAATTAATTTTAAATCAGGAACATATTTATTTTATGCGGATAAAAATTTTTTACGATCTAGTAAAATAGATATAAATAAATTAACAATGAATGCCCCTGTTAATTTATTTAAATTTAAATCGGGTTTTGATAATAAAAGAACTAGTGGTATTTCATGGAAACTTTCAGCAGATAGCACTAAGGTTTTAATTTTTCATAAAGTTAATTCCAATAACAAAAATGAGTTATCATATCATTTTTATTTATTCAATGAAAAATTAGAATTATTATATGATAAAAAAGTAAAAATTGGCAATAGTGAAAATAAAACAAATCTTATTGATGCTATGGTAACCAATAAAGGCGACATTTTATTAAGTTCTAAAATTGAAAAATTGCTTGATAAGAAAAAGAAAAATTCTAACAAAGAATCGGTTTTAGGTGGTGTATTTATTCATTTAATTAATAAGGATACGGACGCATTAATGGATTTAGAATTAGAACCATCCAATATTGCCTTTACAAAATTTTGTGTTGATGAAAATCAAAACCCATTTATATTTGGTTTAAAAGCTGATTCATATGTTAAAAATATTGAGGATGCAATATTCAAAATAAATCTATCTCAAGATTTAGAGATTATTTCATCACTTAATATGAAAAATGAGATTCCAGAATTGGGATTAGTTGAAAATGAAGGTTTAGGGAATTTGAAAAATGAAATTTTAAGAGATGTAATTATTGATTCTAAGGGAGACCAGTATGTAATTTTAGAAAAAACTTCCAATTTTAAGATAAACGTTGTAAAAAGATCAAGAGATTTTGAAGGGAATTATACTACTAAGAGTTATACAGAAAATGTTGTTGATTTCGGGGATTTAACCATTATAAAATATAAGAAAAATGGCGCTCTAATATGGAAAAAAACGATTTATAAATTTTGGTCTGAGTATAATAATTTTTTTGTACCCAGAACTAATTTTAATGCAAATCAGTTTCTAACCTTTGAAAACGGGACTAAGTATAAGGCCTTCTTAGTTAAGGATAATTTACAAATATTTTTTAATGACAACAGTTCAAACATTAACAATTCGCCAATAGAAATAGGAAGATCAATCGATGGTATTTCGAAAAATTACAGAACATATAGAGTTATAATTAAAGAAAATGGTGATATACAAAAAAAATTAATTGGATCGTCAACAGATCCTGATTATTCTCTACCGAATTTACAAACAGGTATAGAACTTGAAAATGAAATAGCTTTTGCTAGTACCCCTGGCAGAATGTCGAAAAAAGTAAAATGGTGTATAATTTCTAAAGAATAACAATTAAAATAATAAAACAAAAACTATATGAATAGAATCTTTACCAAACCTTTAATGCTATTGTTCTTTATAGGTTTAATTAGTAGTATTTCTGAGCCGATTT